>Ga0081538_10000599_pt1 | contig 39913 bp, 31 predicted proteins | sample TabmetS5T2R1_FD_71022 | JGI IMG/M metagenome (GOLD analysis project Ga0081538, IMG submission 71022) | Tabebuia heterophylla rhizosphere microbial communities from the University of Puerto Rico - S5T2R1 | ecosystem: Host-associated > Plants > Roots > Rhizosphere ... | reverse complement strand
ATGCCTTCACCGTGCCGGAGCCGACCTCGCGCCTGAAACGCAACATCGAGATCTACTATGAAGAGGCGGACAAGCGTGGCTGGCCGGACCGCCTGCAGCGCGGGCGCTGGAAGTTCGGCTGGGACGCGGCAAAGCACCGCGGGTTTGGCTGCTGCCGCTACGTGCACATCATTCCCGACGGCCGGCGCGCGCAGCAGGATCTGCAGCGCTACAAACAGGCCCTGGAGTTGCAGTGGGACTACTACGGTCCCTTCGGCTTCGCCGCCGTGCTGTCCGACGTCGATGAGCCGATGTACGACCCGCAGATGAAGATCACCGCCGACCTGATTATGCAGAAGGAGATCGCCATCGTCGGCACGCCGGAGCAGGTCATCGAGAAGATCCTGCGCATTAAGCAGACCTGTGCCTATGATGACTTCCTCTTTACGGCGTGGTTTGAGGCTAACAGCTACCGCACGGAGGAGATCGAAGACCAGATGCAGCTGTTCGCCGCCGAGGTCATGCCGGTGCTGCGGCGTGAGTGCGGCGGGGCACCAACGTTGCCGGAATCGACGGTGCAGCCGGTTCCCGAAGCCTCGCCAGCTGGGGCGGTTGCTGGATCATAGCCCGTGCTCGGGCTCGCTGTCCCTTTGGGGCTCTCCCCCCACCAGTCCTCCCTCCTTGCAGGCTAACAGGGGGAGGTAAATACCCCTTCCCCCCTTGGCGGGGGAAGGTTGTAATGGGCGGAAAGGAATGCCGCGGCTAGCTCCTGCAGGACTGAGCTAGCGTGGGGGCACAACTCAGTCCACCAAATCAGGAAGAACGCGAGCAGCTCAGCGCATATGCTGCCGAACGAACGCGCCGATGCGCTCGATCGCCTGCTGTCCCTCAGGCAGGAGGGGGGCGAAGAGCTGCCAGACGTGGATCATATCGTCCCAGACCTCCAGGGATACCTCCACCCCAGCCGCCTTGGCGCGGTCAGCGGCGCGAGTGGCGTCATCGAGCAAGATCTCGGCGGTCCCCACTTGAATGAGCAACGGCGGCAGCCCATGCAGGTCAGCATAAAGGGGGGCGGCCAGCGGCGTGCGGGGATCGCGCCCCCCCAGATACTGCTGGGCGAAGAACTCGATCATCTCTTTGCACACGAACGGGTCGGCCACTGCTTTGCCGCTGAAAGAGGCGCCCGTTCCCTCGAGGTCGACCCAAGGGGAGAGGCACACCGCTGCGGCAGGCAGCGGATCGCCCGCATCCCGCAGGGCAACCAGAGTTGCCAGGGTGAGACCGCCGCCGGCGGAATCTCCGGCGATGGCGATATGCCCAGGGGCCGTACCCTGCGACACGAGCCAACGATAGACTGCCGTGGCATCCTCCACCGCCGCCGGGAATGGGTGTTCCGGCGCCAGACGGTAGTCGACGCCCAGGGCCCGCACGCCCGCCGCCCGTGCGATGCGCGAAATCAGGTTGCGGTGGGTGCTGACGGAGCACACCACATAGCCGCCGCCGTGGAGATACAACAACACTCGCTCCGGTACGGCACCGGGTGGGACGATCCACTCGGCGGACATCCCATCGGCATCGATGGGTGTGCACGCGATGTCATCCGCGACACGGAGCCCTGCCCACGCCTCGGCGGAATTGGCCCGCATCTCCGCCACGGTGTCGGCCTTTTTTGATACCAAGTCTTTGATCATCTGGATCACAGCGTCAAGCTGTTGACTGGTAGCCATCGTCAACCTCCTGGTCTTGGCAGAGCCCCGCTCCGGCCAGATGCACGCCAACCGGGCTCAGGCTGGAGACCGCACCTGCCAGGCTTTCACGGCCAACAGGACCACATCCACGCTGGTGGCTTCCGGGAAGCGCCAGCGCGTTTGAATGGCAGCTCGGGCCTGGTATCGTTGTTCATCGCTGCTGATCATCATTGGACTCCTCTTGCAGCAGCGCTCCGGCTCACATGAGGTCGGGAGTATCAAAGCCTCGCGGACTGACGGTCGACTTGTCCCCTCACCAGCTTCCTGAGGCGTCAGTCTATCACGGCCACCACCTCAGAGGCCCCTACAGTCAGAGGGTCGCTCATTGTCGGGGAGCATCATGCCTATCGTAGCGCATGGCGGCGAGCGATGTCCAGACGCCATCCCTTGCCAACGATCGATGTAATCGCCCCAAAATCTCTGGGAAACCTCCGACGTAACTCCAAGTGTTCCACAAGCCAGGGGCTATGCGTACCTTATGATGTAGCACCCACACCTGGCATGGAGGGCTATGCCGCCGGAGAGACCGTCGTACACGATCGTGGGCGGTTGCCGAGCATCTCCGAGGCGCATGGCCATGCATCCCGCGGCATAAGGTGGCAGGGAGTGCTGCCACCTGCGTTTGACGAGATCACCGCATGGCGTGTACCATAGCCCTGACCCACACCAATGGCGTTGCGAGACCAGAAGTTCTGGGCGAAACATCCGCTGCAGGAGGAAATCATGGCCCTATCCAAGGAAGATCGTGTCCGAGAGCTCGCCCGCTTGGTAGACATTCCCATCATGGAATCCGAGATCGCTGAAGTCGCCGATCGGTTCGACAGCCTGCTCCAGGAATTGGCACGCCTGACGTCGCTCGATCTCGCCGACATCCAGCCGGTGACCATCTTTCCAGAGGAGGCGTAGCATGGCCCGCGACGATCTCGCCTTCCTTTCAGCCGTCGAGACCGCTGAGGCCATCGCCACCAAGCAGGTGTCGCCAGTGGACGTGGTGCAGGCATACCTGGCTCGCATCGATCGCCTGGATGGGCGCTTGCACGCCTACATCACCGTGTTGCGCGACGACGCATTGGCAGAGGCCCGCCAGGCGGAGCAGGCTTTGAGGCGTGGTGATGCGTTGCGACCGTTGTTCGGCGTGCCGATCGCAGTGAAGGATCAATTCTGGACGAAGGGCATCCTGACCACCAACGGCTCACGGGTGTACCGGGATTTCGTGCCATCAGAGGACGCCACGATCGTCACCCGTCTCAAGCAGGCCGGCGCTGTCCTCCTCGGCAAGCTCAACCTCAGCGAGCTGGCCATGGGAGGCACACAGCAACCGCCGTATGGCATTCCCCGGAACCCCTGGGATCTGGAGCGCACACCGGGGGAGTCCAGCAGCGGCTCGGGGGTGGCGTTGGCGGCACATCTGTGCGCGGCCTCGGTGGGCGAGGACACCGGCGGCTCCGGGCGTGGGCCGGCGTCCTGCTGTAGCGTTGTCGGGTTGCGTCCCACCTTTACGCGCGTCAGCCGCTACGGCATGACCCCGATGTGCTGGTTCACCGATGCTGCCGCCCCGATGACGAAGACGGTTCGCGACTGCGCCCTTGTGCTGGGCGCCATCGCCGGCTACGACGCCCAGGATCCCTCGACCAGCCGTCAACCCGTACCCGATTACACTGCCCCACTGGGTCAGAGCATTCGAGGGGTGCGCGTGGGCTTGATCCGCGAGCTGCAGGAGCACGACGATATGCACCCCGAGGTCAGGCAAGCCGTCTACGACGCGCTGGGCGTATTGCGCCAGCTCGGAGCAGAAGTCCAGGAGATCTCCATCCCGCTGGTGGCGCTTGCCGGCGCCATCTTCGTGGGGATTGCCGATACCGAAGGGGCCGGCGCTCGGGACGAGATCCTGCGGCATCGGGCGGCCGACCTGGATCCAGCCTCGCGCACCCGGCTGCAGGCGGCGGCCCTAGTGCCCGCCAAAGTGTACAACCGGGCCATGAAAGCGCGTGTCCTCCTGCGGCAGCAATGCATGCAGGCGCTGCAGCAGGTCGATGTCCTGGTTTCCGCGACCATGCCCCATCCGCCGCCCAAGCACAGCGCGTTGACGGCGCCTTTTCGAGGTGCTGAGGACGTACGCTCGCGATTTTTCTTCCGGCGTGCGTATACCGGCTGTTACCCCTTAGCGGCGTTGCCGGCGATTTCCATCCCCGGCGGCTTCACCAGCGATCAGTTGCCGATCGGTTTGCAACTCGGGGCACGGCCGTTTGCCGAAGCGACGCTGCTGCAGGTGGCCCATGCCTATGAGCAGGCCACGCCCTGGCATGCGCGGCGGGCTCCGGGGATAGAGGGATAGCTTCTAGGCTATCAGCGTCTGCGGCACTGTTCGAAGGTCTACAGGGCGGCGATCGCGCAAATGGTCTTTTAACTCATCACGGCGCGCACGCGATACTTGATCCCCAACTCGCGCATCTGCTGTTCGGCTCTGGGCTCCATGCTCAGGGCGATCACGAGGGGCACGACCTGCTGATCCAACTTCCGTTCGGCAAACTTGACTTTCTTCTCGAAAATGAGGACATCTCCGGCCTTGAGATGCGATTTCACTTCGACGAGGTATGCTCTGCTGTTATGGGCGTACAGATCGAATTCCACGTCCGCCCCGGCGACCCCATACACCTCTCCGCTCTCGTCCCTCAACACCAGTCGTTCAGCGAAGGGAAACGACTCTCCGGCGAACTCCTCCACCACCCCGCGAATCGCTTCCTCCAATCCATAGCCTACACGGATCCCCAGGGATGACAGGCCAACACGCATCTCCCTGAGCTCCTGTTGCATGTCGGAGATCTGCTGGCTGTGACGGCGTAATTCTTCGATAATGGCCTCAAAGCGCCGATCCACCGCCTCAAAGCGCCGATCCATGTCCTCCCGTAATTCTTGGAAGCGCTGGTTCGTATCCTCCCGAAAGGCACGCATCTCCTGCAAAAGCTCCATGAACTCCTGCCGGGAGGGAAACGCCTCGAGCATAATCCCCCATAGCTCATGGCGCACCTCTGGATATTCTCGGAGCAGCCGTGGGAGATTCCGCCTTAGTTGCTCGATAAATTCCGCGTCGGCCATCGCACCCGTGACCCTTGCTGGTCTCACCATGCCTGATGTCGTTAGGCTATCTTAGCAGAGGTCTTCCTGGCATACAACCTCAGCCCCTCGTGTGGGTACCCACTCCGGTGCGCTCCATGTGCAGAGGCCCTCATGCTAGTCAAGGCAGAGCTGGATGTCTGGGCAACCCGCCGTTCACCCTGGTGTGGCCCCCATACGGCCGGCCTCTGGTAGGGCAGAAAAAAACGTTGGCACGCTGGCGATTTGGGTGTATATAGTCAGGCCAACCTACGGATATTGGAAAGATGCGTTACTCCAGAAGCGGCGGACCACGCGTCGGATGATAGAATTGATCGTCAGCGCCTGGCGCCTCGTTGACAGTGCACATGCGGGGGCAGCCGGCGCTGGCAGAGAGTGGCGAAGGAGTATGCACTGTGCTGTCGCGCTATAACGTTGACGCCCCGAGTCTGATGCATGATCGCGCGATTCCGCGACATTTCTATGAGACGCACCGCATCACTGCCGATGCTTGGCAGAAGGCAGCCTGCGGCATTGGCGTCCTGGCCCGTCTCGATGGCGAACCGAACCGTCGGATCCTCGACAACGCCATCGCGGCCCACGGTTGCCTGACACATCGCGGGGCGGAAACCCACCGTAGCGCCGACGACCCTGGCACGAGCGACGGCGCCGGCATGATGTTTTTGTATAATCGCCATGGCGCCCTACAAGCCTTTCTGGCCCAGGCCTTCGACCAGCGTGTTCCCTATGGCGATCCCTGCCCCTGGGGCGTGGCCCAGGTGTTCAACAGTCAGGATCCCGCGCGGGCGGCGATCGCGCGGCACATCGTCGAGCGCGCCTGTGACGACTTTAATTTGACCATTCTCGGCTGGCGCGATGTCCCTTGCCGCGAAGACATCCTCGGCGACTTGGCGCGTGAGACACTGCCCAACATGCAGCAAGTACTGATCGAGAACCCCGACCGCGGCCGGCCAACGGCGCGACGCTCGCACCCTGATCGCTTTGCCATCATGCTGTATCGCGTGCGCCGTCAGATCGATCAGGAGGCTAAGCGCGCTGGCCTCAGCGAGTTTCATGTGTGCTCGATGTCGCCCTTCACGGTAGTCTATAAGGGTATGTTCCGCGCCAGTCAGATCGGCGAGTTCTATCAGGCCGACCTCGGCCATCCCGACTTCCAGGTGGCGGCGGTGATGTACCACCAGCGCTATGCCACCAATACCCCCTGGTTTTGGTCCAATGCCCAGCCCTTTTCGATGCTGGGCCACAATGGTGAGATCAATACCCTCTCCGGCAACCGTAACTGGACGCGGGCACGCCTGGCTGGACTGCGGGGCCGGCGCTCACGGATCTTCGCCGAGCTGCTGACCAACGGCAGCGATAGCTATCAGCTGAACAACGTGCTGGAGGCGGTGATCCACTGTGGGGTCGATCCCGTCTCGGCGCTCCTCGGCCTCATCCCCGAAGCGTGGGAGAGCCGACTCGGCATGGCCGACGGCCTGCGCGCCTGGTACCGCCTGCAGCATGCCATGCGCGAGCCGTGGGATGGGCCGGCTGGTTTGATCTACCTTGACGGACGTTATGCCATCGCCCACGAAGACCGCAACGGCTACCGGCCGCTGCGCTATGTGGAGACGCGAGATGGCCTGTTTCATCTCTCCTCCGAGATCGGCGCCCTGGAGATCGCGGGCGCTGAGATCACCAATTCGATTCAGCTTGGGCCAGGAGAGATCGTCGCGCTCGACTTGGATGACGGTCGGATCTATACCGACAACGAGCTGAAGAGCGAACTCGGAGGCCGTCGCAAGTGGGTGGCCATCGCCGAGCAGCGCATCATCCCCTCCGGGACCGATCCTTACGCCCGGTTATCGATCGATCCAGACCGCTTCACCCGGCTCTTGATCGCCTTCGGCGCCAACAGCGACGAGCGCGACTACTTCATCCTCCCCATGCTCCGCACCGGTAAAGAGGCCACCTTCTCGATGGGGGACGATACGCCAATCGCGCCGCTGGTGATCGAACGACCGCGAACCCTTACGCGCTACGCCCGGCGCCGACATGCCCAGGTGACCAACCCGTCCGTCGATCCACATAACGAGGCGTACGTGTTCTCGACGCGGGTCACCCTCGGCAAGCTCTACGGGTATTTCGCCCCGGAGTCGATTCTCTGGGAGCACGACGCCAAAGTCATCGAGCTCGAGGACCCTATTCTCAGCGGCCCCCGCTTCGCCTGGCTGTGCAACCAAGAGCGTGTCGCGACCCTCTCGGTCACCTATCCAGCCGATGAGGGCACGGATGGCGCAAAATGGCGCCTGGACGAGTTGAAGCGCGAGGCCTGTGAGGCGGTTGAGCAGGGCTGTCGCGTCGTCATCCTCACCGATCGCGGCATCGATAGCGAGCAGGCGCGGCTCGATATGTTGCTGGCCATCAGCGGCGTACATCAAACGCTCAACCGGGTTGGCTTGCGCCCACAGGTCGGCCTGGTGGCCGACAGTGGCATGGCGCGCCTCGAACACGATATCGCCTGCCTGATCGGCTGCGGCGCCGATGCCGTGCACCCCTGGCTGGCGCTGGAGTGGGTTCAACGTCTGTGCGAGGAATCGGATGATCTCAAGCATGACCCTGAGGGAGAACGCTTCCGCCGCACACTCGTCCACGGCCTGAAGCGCATCATGGCGACGCTGGGAATCTGCGTTGCCTCGTCATACAATGCCGCGCAATTGTTCGACATGATAGGCCTGGACAAAGAGGTGATGGATGAGTTCTTCCCCGATATGACCTGCTTCGGGCGGGGAGTGTCATTGGACGATTTGCTCACCGACATCCTCACCATCCATCACGAGGCCTGGGACCCCGCCGACACGCCTGAGCTCACGGAACACGGCTTTGTCCGCTACCGGCGTGGCAAAGAGCGGCATGCCAATAGCCCAGAGGTCTTTGTGCCGCTGATGCGCAAGGTCCTGGCCGTGACGCCGCTCGAAGAGGAACGCTATACGAAACTCCTGGCGGAGCACACCCCACCACGCGAGTTCATCGAGGGGTTCCTGGAGGTCATGACCGGCTACGACGAATATCGGGGCTGGACGGAGGTGATTCGCCACCGTCTACCCATCACTGTCGGTGATACGTTCCAGATCGTGCCCGATCGACCGCCGATCCCCCTGGAGGAGGTCGAGCCGGAGTGGAAGATTCTGATGGACCTCGACGGCCAGGGGCGGGTGCTCGGCGGCGATATGTCGTTCGGCTCGATCAGCGACCCCGCGCATCGCGACATGGCCATCGCCTACAACCTCGTGGGCAGCACCATCGGCACCGGCGAAGGGGGGATCCCCCTCTACCGTATGAAACCCCTGTCCAGCGGCGAGTATGCCAATCCGCAGAGCCACCAGTTTGCCTCCGGGCGTTTCGGCGTGACGCCCGGATATCTGCGAAAGTGTCGGGTGCTCAACATCAAGATCGCCCAAGGGGCAAAGCCCGGGATGGGCGGCCTGCTCCCCGGCCGCAAGGTGGTGCCCATCATCGCCGAGGTGCGCCATGTCGATGTCGGGACGGAACTACAATCTCCCTTCAACAATGAGGATATCTACAGCATCGAGGACCTCAACGCCGTCATCTACAAACTACGTCAGCTCAATCCTGCCGCCCGTATCGCGGTGAAGATCGTCTCGGTCTCTGGGGCGGCCATGGTGGCTGCGGGCATCGTCAAGGCCGGGGCGGATATCGTCTGGATGGCCGGCCATAGCGGTGGCACGGGGGCCTCGCCACTCGACACCATCAAGTACGGCGGCCTACCCGTGGAGTATGGGGTGCAAATGTCCCATCTGGTGCTGGCCGGTAGCGGCCTGCGCGAGCAGGCGAAGCTGGTGGCCGATGGCGGCATCCAGACGGGTCTGCATGCCGTCAAGATGTTCCTCCTCGGCGCCAATGCCGTCGGGCTGGGGACGATTTTCATGGAGACCATCGGCTGCGTGCAGCAGCGGGTCTGCCATCTCGGGGGGTGTACGGTCGGTGTGGCCACGCAGCGCAAGGACCTGATCGCGAAGTATCAGGGGAAGCCGATCTATGGGCTGAAGTTCTTGTTATTCTTCGCTCGAGAGATCCGCGAGCATCTGGCTGCCATGGGCTATCGCAGCGTCCGTGAGATCATCGGGCGTACCGATTTGCTGCACGAGCGCCAGGATCTCCCGGACACCATGGGGCGGATTCACTTCGACGATCTCTTACACACGCCACTGCCGGTCGGCGGCCTGACCTATCGCCATTTCCCCGTCAACCCCCTGAACCAGCGTCTGCTGCAGGATGCCGCCCCGGCCCTCGACCCCCACAACCCGCGACCGGTGGAGGTGTCCTACGAGATTCGCAACACCGATCGCGCCTTCGGCGCCACCCTGGCCGGCGAGTTGGCACTGCGCAAAGAGCGCGAAGGCCAACGCTTCCCGATCAAGATCCACCTCAAGGGACACGCCGGGAATGGGCTCGGCTTTGGCATTCATGGCGGCATGCAGATTTTTCTCGATGGGTTTGCCAACGATGCGGTGGGCGACTCGATGGCGGACGGCGGGTTGATCGTCGTCCGGCCCCCCGCCGACCTGGCCTGCCCGGCCAATAAAGCCGCGGTCGTGGGGATGTCTTCCGGTTACGGCGCCACCGGTGGCGAGATGTACGTCCGCGGCAAGGCCGCCTTGCGGTTCATGGTGCGCAATAGTGGCGCCACGGCGGTGGTCGAGGGGGTCGGGGATGATGCCTGCGAATACATGACGCGGGGCACCGTCGTCATCCTGGCGGAGGACGTGGAGGACATCGGCTGGAACTGCGCCGGAGGCTTCCGCAGCGGGGTGCTGTATCTCTTCAATGGCTTCAAAGCGTATCGCGATGGCCGTCTGAACACTGAATCCGTCAAGGTCGAGCGGCTTTCGACCGAGGACGAGCCGCATCTGCGCCGCCTCATCGAAAACCACCAGCGCTTGACCGGCAGTGAGATCGCCGCGCGCATCCTGGCCAATTGGGAATTTTACGTGCGCCATGAGTTCGCCAAGGTGACCACGATCATCGAGCGCGCCCGAGTGGACGATTAGGGCTGGCTGCGGCTGGGGTGAGAGGTCGCGCGTCCTCAAATGAACAGCACCAGGCGGATGACCCAATTGACGATCGTCAGCAGCACCGCGGCCACGATCAAAGTCGCGGTGCTGTCGATATCGAAGTCCTCGACCAGCTTGTCAGTCAACCACAAGATCACCGCATTGACCACGAAGAAGATGATCCCGAGCGACAGGATCACGAATGGAATGGTGAGGATCCACAAGACGTTAAACAGGATGAAATGCAACACGACATACAAGATGCTGTAGACCGCCGACACCACGAGGGCGGTGCCAAAGCTGCCGATGCGAAAGCCTGGCAGGAGCTTCGACACCCCTAGGAACGCTGCCGCCGAAAGCAGCCAAGCGATGAGGACTCGAAGCCAATACATAGCGTTGCTCCTTCCAGCGTTCTCAACTCAACCCATCCTTGTGTCTGCACCCATTGCCCAGCGCCCGCGTTGGTCAGAGGGAGGATGAGCCAATTCTCACCTCCTAACCCGTCTATTTCTCCGGAAGCACCGCGATGGCTTCGATCTCCACCAGCATGTCCGGATCGGCGAGGCCCGCGACGCCAACAAGGGTTGAGGCCGGAAGCTTGCCGTCCGGGAAGAATTCGGCGCGGATGCGGGCGAGCTCCTCGCGATAGCGCAGGTCGGTCAGATAGGTGTTCACTTTCACGATATCTTGGATAGTCCCGCCAGCGGCTTCGACCATCGCTTGGAGGTTAGCCAGGGCTTGGCGCGCTTGCCCGGCGAAATCCCCTTTGTGTACCACTCTGCCGTCTTTGTCCTGCGCGACCTGCCCGGAGAGCCACACGATCGTGCCGCCGGTCGTCTTGATACCTTGGACATACCGTACCGGGTTATACACCGTTGGAGCGCAAAAGGCCTCTTTCTGCATGGATGATCTCCCGAGTGGTGTGAGTTACGCCCTGCTCTCCTCACCTCGCCCTTCTCCCGGCTGGAGAGAAGATGGAGAGGTCCCCCCTTTCTCTCATTGAATGCGGGGCAAATACGGACAGAGGAGCGGCGCTGTTTCGGCTGGGGGTTGACCAGCCCCTAGGTGGCCAAACGTGCCGAGATCTCCCGGTGTACGCGGTCGAGAATCTTACGCCTGCCCTGATAATAGGCGGTGCGCTCGGGCAGCGTATCGGGGATACGCAAGCGTGGATCGACAAACGTCAGGTCGTTGTCGAGGTCCGGGCGGCACAGCTCGATATGGCCCAAGTCGCCCAGCAACGACGAAAACCCGTCTACGGCCTCCAACTCCTGCGTGTCCGCAATGCCGCGCAGTTCGCCACAGTAGAACGCCTGTTCGATCGACGTCCGTGCCTGGGCCAGTTGGGTTTCGACCTCATCTGTCACACGGCGTAATACCCGCTCACGCACCTCGACAAACGTCTCCTCCATCGCCCCTCCTCACCGATGCTGTGGCTCTTGTGATGAGCAACCAAGCTTCACGCAAGGATCATAGCACTCGACCTCGACGCGCGACATCGCCCGCCCGAACCCCTGCAAACTCACCACCGCCGAAGGTTCTGCACAGGTGCAGTTGGCGAAGCGCCGATGCATGACGCTAAAGCTGGTGAGCTGAGCCTCGAGTCCATGCGCCCGCAACACCGCGTTCACTTGTGCAACGATTTCCTCAACCGGTAAACCCTCCAGCAATGCTTGGTCGGGCTGAGGAAATTCCTCCTCTGGAAGCCGCATCACGTTCATACGCCGGTTCCCCGTGTTATTTCAGCTTGACCAATGGAGGATGAGGAACTTCCGGATCGCGGCTACGACTTCGTCCATCATCCTCCCTCAGGTCACCTCCTTAGGACCGTAGCATGCCCAATTGCGGCATGGATGGTCGACTGACCGTCAGCCGTGCTGGCGCAGGTGGCTTTAATACGAAGGTCAGCAGGGTAGCGGGCGTCCCCGACAGCAAGCTCAGCCGGAACGCCTCGGTGTAGCCATCGAACCGATCGGTGATCTATTGCGGTCCCGCGGACGGCTGATGCAGTGCGACGAGCTACTCTGCTCCCCTTGGCTAAGCCGTTGAGGTAAAGGGGAGGTGACGCCATCGGTGGTTGTCACATAGTACCGGTGAGGTACTATGTAGGCCGCACTTGACGCTCATGCCCATCCAGGGATACGGCATCAGCGACGTCGATTACGCCGTCGCCAGCACCCTTTGGTATATCGGCGTGCGCCATTCGGCATGTTTGTCGGTCGTGCCACGCACGACACGCAGATAGTGTTGCAAAATCTCCTGGGTGATCGGTCCCGGTTGACCGTTGCCCACGGGGAAGCGATCGACGCTCAGGATGGGGGTGACTTCGTAGCCGCTGCCACAGAAAAACGCTTCGTCGGCGACATACACCTGCGTGCGATCGATCTCCTGCTCCTTCACCGTCAGGCCCATCTCTTCCTGAAACAGTTGCATCAGCGTGACGCGGGTGATGCTTTCCAAGATGTCTGCGGTGGTCGGCGCGGTGATCACCTCGCCCTTCCGCACCATGAAAAACGACGCGCCCGAGCCCTCGGCCACATGCCCCTGGGAGTTCAGGAAGATCGGGGCATCATAGCCATCGACCGTTGCCTGCAAGCTGGCCAGGCGGCCATTCTGGTAATTGGCGCCGCATTTGAGGCGGATGGGAATGGCGTTGTCGGAGGTGCGCACCCACGAGCTGATGCAGCAGTGCATGCCCTTGCCCTCGTCGGTGAGGCGGCCGCGGCGACGGAAGAGCAGGTACACCCCCACAGGCTCGGTCGCGGTGAGGCCCTCGGCGTCGACGTACGCCACGAGGTAGCCGTGGGCGTCTTCCTTGAAGTTGTTCCCCTTGATGACCTCGCGCAGCGCTGCCTCCAGATCGGCGGGAGCATAGGGTACCGAGAAACGCATCATTTTCATCGACTCAGACCACCGCGCGAAATGCTCCTGGAGCCTGAAGGCGTAAGCTTCTTGCTTGTCGTCGTTCCAATAGATGCGAATGCCCTCAAACACGTTGGTGGCGTAAAACGCCGCGGCGGTCGAGACGTGGATGGTGGCGTCCTGATACGGCACCAGTCGACCGTTCATCCAGAGGTACTGCGGCAAGGCTGATGGCATACACAGGTCTCCTTCATGTCCTCGTTGGGCCCGGGCGATAGACAGCTGAGATCGTCCTCAGCGTACCAGGTTTACGAATTGAAGTCTACTCTTCCTCCAGCTCTATCCCAGCGGGAGAGCGAGAGCAGGGGGTGGCTTTACCGGTCGGCGCCCCCATGGTACAATCCTCCCGATCGGTCAGGAGCAGGTGTGCGACACAGGGCAGTCCGCTATCGCGTTCATAAGGGATGAGGGCCTATGATCTCAACGCTGCCGTATTGCGCCAGTCCATGTCATTACCAGCGTCGACGGACGCGTGTGGTGTCCGTGGGAGACGTACCGATGGGTGGGACCTACCCCATCCGCGTCCAGTCGATGACGACGACGGACACGTGCGATACCGAGGCGACCGTGAAGCAGATTATCCGGCTCGTCGAGGCCAACTGCGAAATCGTCCGCGTCACCGCCCCGTCAATCCGCGACGCGGAAAATTTGCAAGCGATCAAGGCTGCGCTGACGCGGCAGGGGATCAAGGTCCCCCTCGTGGCTGACATTCATTTCACCCCCAACGCCGCCTTGATCGCCGCCGACTACGTCGAGAAAGTGCGCATCAATCCAGGCAACTACGCCGATCGCAAGCTGTTCCAGATCAAAGAGTACAGCGACAACGAGTACGAGGCGGAGTTAGAGCGTCTGGAAAAGGCGTTCAAGCCGCTGGTGCTGAAGTGCAAGCACAACGGCGTCGCCATGCGCATCGGAACCAATCACGGATCGCTGTCTGACCGCATCATGAATCGCTATGGCGATACCCCGCTGGGTATGGTCGAGTCGGCGTTGGAATTCGTGCGTATCTGCGAGGCGTACGGCTTCCGGGATATCGTCCTGTCCATGAAGGCGTCCAATCCACAGGTGATGATCCAGGCCTATCGATTACTGGCCGCGCGTATGGATGAGCTGGGCATGGACTACCCATTCCATCTCGGGGTGACGGAGGCTGGGGATGGTGAGGATGGGCGCATCAAGTCGGCGATCGGCACCGGGGCGCTGTTGGACGACGGCATCGGCGATACCGTGCGGGTGTCCCTCACCGAAGACCCGGTGGCTGAGGTGCCTGTCTGTTACGCCTTGATCAAACCCTACAACGATCGACTCCAGCACGTCCCAGCCCCCCAACCGGAGCGCATCGACCTGCGATGGAGTGAGCGTCCGTCGAACGGCATCGAGACCCCTGAAGCGCGGAACCCTTATGAGTATAGCCGGCGGCCGGCACGCCCGCTGGACGTTGGTGGGCTGCGGCTGGGTGGGTCCTATCCGGTCCGCATCGAGCTGGCGCCGCGTACCCTCCTGACGGAGGTCGCGGACCTCATGCGCGAGGTCGAGGCGCTGGTGCGCCCGGCCCATAGGGAGCTACCCCCCTGTGAGATCATCCAGCTGCGGGTCGAGACCGAGCCTGATGTCGAGGCCTGCATTGCCATCGCGCAAGGATTGCGCACCCGTGGCCTGATGGTGCCGCTGGCGGTCAACCTGTCGTCGGCGCTTCCAGGGTTGACTCGACTCCTCCCCTATGTCGCGAAACTGAACGTGAGCCCCGCTCCTTATGCGGACGAGTCCGCGTGGGCCGATCGGCTAGGGGAGCTGATCGAAGTGGTGAAAGCAGCCGGTCTCACCCTGCAGTGGAACGTGAGCCCGGAATGCATTGGTTCTCCCTCGATGGGGGAGGGCAGAACGCTCGTAGAACTCGTCAACACTGCCCTGGCGCTCGCCCGTCTCTGCCAGGCGCATGCCTTCGATGGCTATCTGATGGCCGTCGAGGGGGCGCCAACGATCCCGGCCTATCGCCTCCTGGCCGCGCAGCTGGCCGCCGCAGGATTGGAGACCCCATTGCCCCTGAAAACCGCACGGTATGCCGCGGAGGACGCGCTACTATGCGCCTCGCTCACCCTGGGATCGCTCCTGTGTGATGGCTTCGGGGATGTCATCGAGGTCGTGAGCGACCTGCCTTCAGCCGACGCCCTGCGTCTGAGCTATAACATCCTGCAAGGGGCGCGGCGGCGCATCTCGAAGACGGAGTTCATCTCCTGTCCGTCGTGCGGTCGCACACAGTTCGACCTGGAGACGACGACCCAGCGCATCAAAGCCCAGACCGGCCATCTGACCGGGGTGAAGATCGCCATCATGGGATGCATCGTGAACGGGCCGGGGGAGATGGCCGATGCCGATTTCGGCTATGTCGGAGCGGGTCCGGGGAAGATCAACCTGTACGTCGGCAAGGAGTGCGTCGAGCGCAATATCGCCTTTGATCTCGCCGATCAAAAGCTCATCGAGCTGATCAAAGCGCAGGGCAAGTGGATCGACCCTGCCTGAGCTACTGTCTCCACACCACCCAGGTACCCGGCAACCCGTCGATGGGCGCACCGATATCGATCGCGCCCTCACCCCGCAGACGGGCTGCCGCCTCTTCCACCTCAACACGCGGGACGCCCACCACACGCTCGGTCTGCGCCAGCGAAGCGTAATACACTACGGATAGATACTGCCTGGAGAGGCGGTACACGGCCTCGTGGCGTAGAATCTCCCGTCCACGAGCCACCGGCTCGGGCAACCAGGTTTCGAGCAGATCCCACACATAGGTAAAGGTCGGCTCGTAACGGGCCTCGATCATCGTGATGTAGAGCTTGCGCTGCAGTTCGGCGATGGCCTGATCGAAGAGCGGCCGGCTCCTGGAGGCCTCAAGATGCGTACGGCGTTTCAGCTCCTTGGTGGTCAGGGGATGGTCCTCGACCAGGACATCCATGATCTGCTTCGCGGCACGTGACAGCCGACCAGCTTCATAGTCGTAGAGATATTGCTCGTCATGTGCCGGCCCATGGAGAGCATAGAAATCAGGGAAATGTGCCAGCGATACCATGCTGGGTTTCCCCAGGATCAACTTACCATAATAGACACGGCGTCTGGCCGGCAGAAGGTCCTTGAGATTCCAAGTGAGCATCAACTCCGGGTCATGATGTGAATGCTGGGGAAAGACCGGATCACGCCGGCCACAGACGGCCACCCATAGACAAGGAAGCTGCTGGGTGCGGTTGGTGAACACCAGGCAGAAGCCGACGTCCTCGACGAAGTGCAGCGCCGTCCGTTCATTGTGGACGCGCAGCCGGGGTAACCGGCGGAAACGGCGGTCACGTTGGTTCTCCAGCTGTTCGACTCGATAACCCACAGTAGTGTTCTCTCCTCTCCGGCGAATGCCTCCTCCATTCCTGATCGGCCGAAGCGTCCTTCGCCCTCTCGAGCCCGGCAAGAGTCCTCTGGTGTATGGCGCTCGCAACCACCGGGCCGAGCCGGCGACCGCGTTTACGGCCTCTCACCCCCCTGTGCCACATCTTTTTCCGCTCGTTCGTCCGGCCCGCACAAGCCGGGCGGCCACCTGCCCGTAGTGCTGGTATGCCCCCCACGTCGGCCCCTGGTCCAGAATCTGCTGGCGTGCCGCCGACAGAGCATCGCCTAATAGTTCCCCCTGCAGCACCCTCTCGTAAAATACCGTCGCAAAGGCCACCGCGGGCAGATCTTCGACCGGCCAGCCGGTGCCAATGTAGTTCGTGATCCCACGCTCGAAAAACGCCTCCGCCAGTCCAGCCAGTTGGCGATTCCTCTCCACCGCGACTGCTGGGCCCGGGGTCACCACGGCGGAAAAGCAGGCGTTGGCGAAGACTAGACGCGGTACACGACGGGCCCGAAAGATCTCGCGGGCCGACACGATGCAATCTTTGCCAAAGACCCACCCACTGTGTGCCGGGCGGTTCTCATCGAAGACCCCATGGCCGGCAAAGTGGACGACATCGAACTCCTCGTTCAAGATCAGTGCGAGGATTTCGACCGGGTCGCATTCGAGGGCGCCAATGCGTTCGACAATGTCCAACTCCAGGCCATGGTGACGCTTGAAGCGGTGCAGCACACTCACGACCTCGCGCCCCTCTTGGCGCGCGCCGGGCAGCTGCAGCTCGGGTTCGCTGGCAGGGTCGGCGATCACCAGGACTTTTAGGGCGCGATTCACGGCCGGTGCTACACCCGGTGGGGTGGAGAGCATGGTGCGGAATTGGCGCGTGAGCCTGAGCTGTGGGCCGAAGAAAATCGTGCCGCGCGCGCCTCTGAAGCTCGCCATCTCCCACGGATACACAGCCGTGCTGCGGTCCAGAATCAGCGTCAGGGGCCGGTCATCCTCGATCAAGCGGTGGAACTCTTCCGGAACCAGGTAGGTGTTGAGCAGTCGTCCATATTTCTCCTGTTCAGGCCGCGTAGTCGCTCGCATCAAGTGTTCGGCAACGCCCCTGGCAAAAGCGGACTGCACCTCGACTTCGCGCACCGGGATGACTGCCGTGTCGGACAGGGCGGAGAAGCGGAAGACGTCGCCGTCGCGTTCGACGGTCATCCGGCTGCCGGACAGGGGCTCGTCTGGCAGGTCCGCTGGGCGCTCGCGGGTCGGTCGCCGGCGACGCCTCACGGGAGGCAGCTTCTGACCGGTGACCTCGAGCGTCAGGTCCGGGATGCTGCCGTCGGATGCGAATTGATTCAAGAGGGCACGGATTTCATCGTGGTGCCCCTTGTCGTATTCCACCAGCGTGACCTGTTGTAGGCGTTCGCCCGCTTCCAGGCGCTTGAGGGCATCGCCGATGCCGTTGAGCATCGCCCTGAGCGCGCTCTCGCGCGGCAGGTTACCTGCTCCCGAACCGATGAGGACCGACGCAAAGCGGTCGATCCCGAGCGTCGCGACCGCATAGGCCACATTGGTCATCAGATAACGCAGGTCATTGCGCGTGAACCGGCCAGCTTCTCCCATGCCGGCCAGCAGAACCGCCTTGGTGGCGACCTGATTGCTCGCCATCGGCACGAAGAAGAGCTCCCCCAGCTCGGCGCCGATCATGCCGCGTGCGCTGGCGCGCGAGATCCAAAATTCCAGGGCCTCGTCGACGGCATGCACGGGAGGGATGCCTTTATAGTGGCCGACGACGATGATCGGCGCCTGAACCTGGGTGATATCTCCCAGCACCACTTCAAGGCGCAGACGAAGGCGCCGCGGTTTCTGCGCGCGCGCCTTGGTTTCTTCGAGGCGGGCGATCTGCGTGGCGGGTTGGGACTGGCCCAGGATCGCCCGCATGATGGTCTCCTCGGCGAGGCGGACTTCCTCGGGGCTAGCTTCCGCTGTCTTGGATCGCCGCGCGATGGCTTCCACCTCGTGGCTGATATGCTGCTCGCCGATCGAGCGACGCCAGCGCATGCCGTCCGCCTGGACAGCTCTGGCGAGGGGTGGGTGCTCGGCCAGACTGCTGGTACGGCCATGCTCGAACAGATCATCCAGCGCTGCGAGCACGGCCTCGTCGCAGGCCAGGTCACCATGTGAGGCGCCCACATAGTAGGTCGGCACGTCTTTCAGGAGTCCCAGGGCGTGTGTCACACGGCCATCGCCTTCGTGGGTGAGCAGATAATCGAACTCTCCTGGGGCAACGATCTGAAGTCCGGCGAGCGTTTCATGACCACTGCCGGCGATGTAGATCATCCGTTCCGGGTCGACGGTCCCGGACTCCTCGAGATCGCTATGGAATTGAAAGGCACGATCGAGGTGCAGCTGGGAAACCGGGAAGGACCCCCAGCTTTGCTGTCGATAGATGGCTTGCGTGGGAACGGGGATTTTACTCGGCGCCGGGAGCAGCTGATACGAACCGACAAACGTGTTCAAGATGTCGAGTAACTCCAAGAGGTTATGCTCTAGGTCGGCGGCCACCAATAACCGTACGAGCGATTCGACCCCCGTCAATGCTTGCGGGATGGCAAACGAGCCGTAGTTGGGGGTGCCGAGCATGATCAAACGCCCGCCCCGGCTCTGATCGCCCTGGCGCATCTGATCCCAGAGGTCGCGGTGTAAGCGCACGAAGTTACGCGCCACCAGCCCGCCCAGGGAATGGGCCAGCAGATGGACCGGTTGATCACCGAAAGTGTCGCGAATGAACGCCGCTAACGCATGGGCGGCATGGTCGATGTCCTTGCGCCAATCGTAGGCGAACGGCTGGATATTCCAGCGTGCGCGCAACCAGAGGACGGCGCGGGCATAGGTACGTTTGTCGATGCCGGTGGCCTTGACCTGGAAGGTCGGATCAGCCTCTCCTGAGCCATCAGGTGTCAACCGCAGCCGATCGATCTGCCCTGCCGCAAGCCGGAACAAGTGGATCCAAATGAGGTCTTCATCGCCGTCACTATCGACCGTCGATAAATTCGAACCCATGATGCCGGGAAGTAAGACGATATTCCCGAGCACCGGCACCCGTGAGCGCATCAACCTGGCTTGTCCGGCCAGGCGTTGCAGGTTCCGATACTCTTCATCGCCGAAATACTCTACGAGCGTCCGTTCCGCTGCGGCACCGCGCGTGGTCCCACGTGAAGCCGTCTGCAGGCTGGCTTCAAAGGTGTCCCATCCCATGTCCACAATCTCGCGGTATTGCCGGTCTGCCATCGAACACCTCCCCCACTGAGCGTGCGTCGTCTACCACTAGGTGCGGTCGGCCATCATGCCCATCGGAGGCGGCGATGCCTGGCGTCGAAGACTCGACGTTACCACCGCCGGTTGATCGCCGACCGCCAGGGAATGACCTGTGGACTCGCCATTCATGCCTATTCGTTAGGGCAAAAGCGGTGCCTGGATGGATCATTGCTATCAAATAATCAAATTGTACTATAAATCCAGAAAAGAGAATAAAATGATCGCAGCCGTCACATGGGCAAAATTGGGCGTGTGAGGCGCGTCAATCGCTGCCATAGGCTGCGAGGCTTTGCCTGATGGACATCTCGAGCATTTGTGCGAGTTTGCCCACGGTGGTTAGCCGCGCACACCGGCCGCCAGGCTATGCTATAATCGCTTTTAGGTGCATCTGGCTCGTCCCTGTCGCGACGATCGCCCGAACGATGCTCACGAGGTCTCCGCACTGTTCACCCCCTGCGCTCGTCCGGCCCACGCGCCACATCCTGGAAGGAGAAGCCCTTCATGAAGCAGGTGCAAACCGTTCTCGGCCCCGTCCCCGTCGAGCAACTCGGTGTCACGCTCATGCATGAACACTTAGTTATCGGCTGGCCGGGGTGGGTTTTCGACCCGTTGGTGCGCTTCGACCGCATGCGGGTCACCAGCTTGTTGGTCGAGCGTCTGCGCGAGCTGAAAGCGTTGGGGGTGTCCACCTTCGTCGATCCCTGTCCGATTGAGCTCGGCCGTAATCCCGAGCTGGCGGCCGAGGTCGCCGAGGCAACGGGGATGAATATCATCTGCGCCACCGGTCTCTTCACCAATCGATTGGGCATCCCAGTGTATTTCCGGCAGCGGACGGTGGATGAGATCGCGGAGATTTTCACGCGCGAGTTATCCTATGGGATCGGATCCTCCGGCATTCGGGCCGGGCTCATCAAATGCGCCACCGGTCTGAATGAGATCACCCGTCATGAGGAGAAATGCCTGCGGGCGGCGGGCCGCGCTCACCGAGCCACTGGGGCGCCGATCCTGACGCACACCGAGTCGGCCACGATGGGCAATGAGCAGCTCGATATTTTGGCGTCGGAGGGGGTCGATTTCAAGCGCGTCATCATCGGACATTCCTGTGACACCGCCAATCTTGAGTATCATCTCGGTCTGCTGGATCGCGGTGCCTTTCTCGGCTTCGATCGCTTTGGTTTAGAGAGGACATTTCCGGATCGGTTACGGATCGCCTCGCTGGCGGGATTGTTGTCGATCGGCTATGCCAGGCAGATCGTCCTCTCGCACGATCACGTCGGGTATTTTCTGGGGCGCTCGATGTTCCGTACCCCTGAGAGCCGACAGGGGCTTGCCAAGTGGAGCTATACGCATCTCTTCAAAGAGGTCCTTCCCAAGCTGCGCACGATTGGCGTCAGCGAGACCCAGATCCAGACGATGCTGGTCGAGAACCCGCAGCGGTTTTTCGGGGGATTGCGGTAAGCGCTGCGCGATACAAATGGTCTGCCGGTTATATGGCTCCACCCAGATCTCCTCGTGTAAGGGCATAGGCGCCAGGTCAAGCCGTGACCTCCCACAGAGCCATGAGCTATCCCCCTTCGCCCTTGGCAGGGGAAGGTCGGGATGGGGGGAACGGTCGAGCCTCACCTTTAGCGGGCTGAACCGTACGGATCAGAGGTCAACCACACCCCCCACTCCCCCTCGGCGGCGGCAGGGAAAGGTGGCAGAACGCCCTCGGCCATCAAGCGGTCGGTAGCTTCATAGTATGAATTATGCCAGAGCATACAGAGGATCGCCGGTCGTGCACAGTGTGCGAACGAACAGTGCTCCAACAGCGGTTCCAACACAGCATCTTCGTGCAGCCAAGCCGTGATCCGCCGGGCAACACCGCCGCACACAGGCGCGATCTGCTCCACGGCCTGCGGACCAAATACCGGAATGCGTACCTGCGGCGGCTCGTCAGGGGTAACAACTCGGACGCGGCGCTGTTCGTCCAGCCAGCTCTGGAGCGTCGCCGCCTCGACCCCCCACCGCTGGGCGAGGCTTGGGATGCTAACCTGATTGGCGACCAGGTTGGCCACCAGGTCGACGGCCGACACGCCCCCCACCTGGGCATACAGGCGTCGAGCGTGCTTCAACCCTGGGCGATCAACGATGCGGGAGATGATCACGCAGAGCCCATAGCCCACCGTCCCGCGTATGGCCCGAATGCCGGTAATATGGGTCGGGCCTGGCCCCAACTCTTCGGCCCAGATGAAATAGCGCCCGGTGTCACCGTGCTTCGGGTGACGGCCGATGGGACCTGCCAGCAAGCGCCGTAGCACCCACATGTTGATGGTCCAGAGAATCAGGATGGTGAGGATGTGCTCGGCGGTATTCCAACGATTGTTGAACTGCTCGGCGAGGCGTCGAAACGTCGAGAGTTCGTCACCGACCGCAGCGGTCGTGTATGCGGCCAGTGCTTCGAACCAGGGATGCAGGAGATCGCGGTCGGGCTGGGTTAGGATCGGAATCGTCGGCGTCAGGCGGTCCCCATCGGCTCGTGCGAAGTCGCACTCCACCCAAGCCCGGCAGGCCTCCAGCATGGGCGTAGGGAGCGTTTCCCAGCGCGCGCCGTTGGGGTAGAGCTGCACATAGAAATCACGCACCTCGCCGGCTGGCAGCACTCGCCGCCAGTCCCCAAAGCCGGTGGTGAAGAATTGTACAGGGTTAGTCAGCATGGGCGTCACTCCCTCTCCCGCTGGGAGAGGAGTGGGGTGAGGGAAGCCCAACCATTCGAGTCTGCCCTGCCGCCCTCACCTCAACCCTCTCCCGGAGGACGAGAGCACGACGGGCGCGGAAGAGGGCCACCGCACCTCAGATCCCCATCACCGAGAACCCGCCGTCGACGGGGATGGCCTGCCCGGTGACGAAATCCGAGGCCTGGCTGGCCAGGAAGATGGCGATGCCGCGCATATCGTCGGGGTCGCCCCAGCGACCGGCAGGGGTACGCTTCAGGATGGTCGGGCCCATCTCGGGGTGTTCGTAGACCGGCTTCGTCAGCTCCGTCTTCAGCCACCCCGGCACGATGCAGTTGACCTGGATGTTGTATTTGCCCCAAGCCACCGCCAGGCTCTTGGTGAGTTGGACGATGCCGCCCTTACTCGCCGGGTAGGCCGAGCGCACCGTGCTGCCGAAGATCGAGAACATCGAGCCGTTGGTGATGATCTTCCCCCCACCACGCTCAACCAGGTGCGGAAACGCCGCTTTACAGCACAAAAACGTGCCCTTGAGGTTGGTGTCGAGGACCAGGTCCCATTCGTCGATCGACAGCTCCTCTGGTGGCTTGCGCACGACGGTGCCAGAGTTGGCCACGAGGATATCGAAGCCGCCGAAGGCCTCCACGGTTTGCCGGACACAGGCCTCGACCAGCGCAGGCTGCAACACGTCGAGGTACACGCCCAGGGCCTTGACCCCAAGGGCTTCGAGCTGGTGGACGGCCTGCTCGGTCTTCTCCTGATTGCGCGAGGCCACGACGATGTTCGCCCCGGCGCTGGCCAATCCCATCGCCATGCCCAGGCCCAGCCCGCCATTGCCACCGGTGACAATCGCCACTTTGCCGGTCAAATCGAACAGCTCCAGGTTCACGTCTCGCCCTCCCCCTCTGTCCCCCTGTCCTTGCCGCATGACCCTGACCCTCTCCCGGAGGGAGAGGGGACCGATAGGTTCCTTCCGTGCCGACTTGGCCTCTTCACCTGGCGCCTCGGCCCTTGATGGGGGCGGGCGAGGGTGGAAGTATGGTCCAATGCGATGCAGGATCATACCAATGCATCCCACGCCCGTCAACTTGACCCCCTCCAGGGCCTTTGCTATGATCGCAGCACGCGTCGCTTGGCGCCAAGATACATGGCCCTGCCGCAGGCCGTGCCCCGTGTGGCCGAGTAGAAGGAGAGCTCCCATGCGTTCCCCACCAGAGGATGGCATTCGCACCATTGCGCCCCAAGACCTGGAGATCCTACAAGCCATCGAACGGCGAGTGCTCTGGCTGTCCACCTACATGATCCATCACGCCAACAAGATCCGTCCGAACCCTGACGGACTGAAAGTCGGGGGGCACCAGGCCAGTAGCTCGTCGGTGGTGAGTCTGGCCACCGCGCTGTACTTCTGCTTTTTGCGCCCACAAGACCACGTCGCCTTCAAGCCGCACGCCTCACCGGTCTTTCATGCCATCCAATTCCTCTTGGGCCGGCTGCCCCAGGAGCAGCTGCAACAACTGCGCGAGCTCGGAGGCCTGCAAGCCTATCCCAGCCGGGTCAAGGACTCGGATCGGGTGACCATGACCACGGGGTCCGTCGGGCTTGGCTCCGGCGCTACGATTTTCGGCGCCCTGGCGCAACAGTATGTGGAACATCACTTTCAGCGCTCGCCGCAGGGGCGCTACATCGCCCTGGTGGGGGATGCCGAGATCGACGAGGGGAACGTCACCGAAGCCCTCGGCGAGGCGCGCGTCTACGAGTTGGATGATCTGTGGTGGATCATCGACTTCAATCGCCAGAGCCTGGATTTCATCGCCCCCGAAGGGCGAGCGATGGAGACGCGCAAGCTGTTTGAAGCCAAGGGCTGGCACGTCATCCTGCTGAAATATGGCTCCATGCAGGAAGCCTTCTTTAAAAGGCCCCATGGCGATCGGCTGCGCGATTGGATCGACGAATGCCCGAACGTGGAGTATCAAAGCCTCTGCCGGGCCGATGGGGCACATATCCGCGATGTCATCATCAACTGGCGCGGCAAACGCGATGAAGGCCTGGCACAACTGCTGGGGGAGATGAGCGATGAAGCGGTGAAGGAGCTGGCGCTCAATCTGGGCGGACATGATCTGCCGCGTATCCTGGGAGCCTTCACCACCGCCGAGCGTGTCAAAGGCCAGCCCGTTGCGATTCTGGCCTATACCATCAAGGGCTGGGGCCTGCCCATCGCCGGCCATTTCGAGAATCATGCCGCACAACTCACCCACGAGCAGATCGAGTCGCTGCGGCAGAGCCTGAACATCCCGGTGGGCCAGGAGTGGTCGGGGTTTGCCCCGGACAGCCCTGAAGGCCAATGGATCCATCGCTTCCTGGAGGCGCAGCAAGAGTCGGCCCAGTATCTGCCGAGTCCATCCCGGCCGGCGCCCTCGATTCACGTGCCCGCGCAGGTCGGCACCGCATTCCGGCCGATGATGTCCACACAAGAGGCCCTCGGACGTATTCTGGTCGAGTTCTCGCGCGTGCCGGGTGTGGCCGAGCGCACCCTGACCCTATCGCCCGACGTCGCGGTGTCCACAAATCTCGGGGGTTGGATCTCGAAAATGGGGGTCTATGCTCCCGCCGACCGCCCCAACTACTTCGCCATGCACAACATCCAAACGCTGGTCCGCTGGCGGCAATCCACCAAGGGCCACCACATCGAACTGGGCATCGCCGAGAACAACTTTTATCTGGCGCTGGCGATGTTTGGGCTCTCCCATGAGTATAACGGCGAGGTGCTGTTCCCGGTGGGGACGATTTACGATCCCTTTGTGGCGCGCGGCCTCGACGCGCTGATCTACGGCGTCTACTCCGGCGCCAAATTCATCTTCGCTGGCACCCCCTCGGGCATCACCCTGAGCCGCGAGGGCGGCGCGCATCAATCGATCGTGACCCCATTGGTGGGGATGGGACTGCCAAACCTGATCTACTTCGAACCGGCCTATGGCTGGGAGCTCGAGAGCATTCTCTGTTGGGGCTTCCAACAGCTCCTCGACCGACAGCACGGCAAGAGTCTCTATGTGCGGCTCTCTACACGGAGGATCGAACAGGTACACCTTGAATCCACGCCAGAGCGATGCCGCCAAGTGCTTGCCGGTGGGTATTGGGTCAGGGACTACCGCGGCGAACCGGATTATGCCAGCAAGACCCGCGTGCACATCTTCGCCACCGGGGTGATGCTGCCCGAGGCCCTGCACGCCAGTGACGCCGTCCGCGAGGATGAAGTCTATGCCAACGTCATCAACGTTACCAGCCCCGACCGGCTCTTTGCCGACTGGCTCCGAACCAACGGCACCGGCACGCCATCCTATCTGGACGAATTGATTCCGTCCGAGGAACGCGGTGTGCCGGCGATCAGCGTCATCGACGGTCACCCCTTAACGTTAGGCTGGTTGGGTGGGGCGCTGGGGTGCCCGCTGATCCCCCTCGGCGTGGTGAGCTTCGGCGAATCGGGCAGCATCCAGGCGCTGTATCACAAGCATCACATCGACGCGGAAGCCATCGTCGAGGGCATCGCACGGTTACTGGTGAAAAGCGAGGCCTGAGCGCTGGGGATTGCGTGCGAGAAACGGCAGGCTTTGTGGCTCAGCATTCACAACCCAAACCTCAGCCCTTGGCACCGCTTTTAGGAGACAGCCATGCCATACGAAGCGTTGATCCTCGACATTCGCGACCACATCGCCACTATCACCCTGAATCGTCCAGACGCATACAACGCCGTGAATGCACAGATGGCGGGCGAGTGTCTGGAGGCTCTCACCCAGGTGGATGAAGACCCGACGGTGCGTTGCGTGGTCATTACCGGGGCCGGCAGAGCATTTTCTGCAGGAGGTGACGTCAGGGGATTCCATGACCACCTGCCGGAGATCGGCACGCATCTCAAGCAACTCACGCACCTGCTCCACGGCGCCGTATCACGCATCGCCCGTATGCCGAAGCCGGTGATCGCGGCGGTGAACGGCGTGGTTGCTGGGGGTGGCATGGGATTATTGCTGGCGTGCGACTTGGCCTACGCCGTCGAGACCGCCACCTTGAGCATGGCGTACACGAGGATTGGCGCCAATCCCAACGGCAGCTCGACCTTCTGGCTGCCACGCCTGGTGGGGGTACGACGTGCCCTGGAATTGATTTATACCAATCGCATCCTGAGCGCGCAGGAGGCGCTGGCGTGGGGCATCCTCAACGGCGTCATGGCACCAGAGCGCTTCCCGGACGAGGTCTTTGCGGCGGCGCGGCAAATAGCCCAGGGGCCAACGCTCGCCTATGCCCGCGCCAAGAAATTATGCTATACCGGCCTCAACGAAACCCTTGAAACTCATATGGAAAACGAGGCACATGAGATCGCGGCCAGCGGCAAAACGGAGGATTTCCGCGAAGGCATCGCGGCGTTCATGCAGAAACGCGCGCCGACATTTCAGGGCAGGTGACTCCGGGTTCGTCTCTTCCGCCATCCCGCCCTTCCTCCCCTGCCCCCTATCGCAACCACCCTCCGCCAGGAGGGAATGAGGACAAAGCCTCACCGGTACAGGGAGGACAGACGTCGCTCATGCGTTCTCTCCATCCGTCCGCTCACAGGCCTGGAAGCGACTGATGATCTCATCCTTATGGGCGTGAATGTGTTTGCCGATAAAAACCGCCTGGGTCGGCAATTGACGTGTGAGTGCAGGGGGCATGGGTTGGAAGTCGAAGCGGCCGCATGTAAAGTTGAAGACGTGTGGAAACGCCCCACGCGTCAGTTGCAAAAGCCCTTTGGCGCGATACACGTCGGACGGCAGCTGCTGCAGAAAGCGCTCGAAGGCATACAGGTCCACCGGCGCTCGCGTCTCATAGGAAAAGGCTTGAATAGCATCTTGGCCATGGGCGTGGGGGGCGGCAAGGGCGCCATCTGCCTGACCGGCGGCCTGCAGCCGCGCTCGATACGTGCTGACGCCGGTACCGAAGAGGAGGTCCGTTGGCACCTGGCCATAGCTGGCTTCCAACAAGAGGGCGCGGTGATTCAGGCGCCGCAGGCGTTCTTCAACCTTCTGGCGCTCACGCTCGCTGACCAGATCGATCTTATTCAGCACTAGGAAATCAGCGCCTTTCACCTGCTCGTCCAGGACCTCATGCTCGGCCGAGAGCGGCAGGAACGTCGCAGCATCCACCATGGTGATCACCGCATCACGCGCCACGCTGGCGGTCTTGAGCCGATCAACGATGGGGTTGGGGTCGGCCAGGCCAGTGGTTTCGATGATCAGCAGGTCCGGTTTGGTCTCCTCGACGATCTGCTGCACGGCGATGGCGAAGCGATAGTCGTCAATACTGCAGCAGACGCAGCCGCTATTGAACTCCAGCATCGACTCCACGCCCTCCAGGCCAGTGACGACCTTGCCGTCGATGCCAATGTCGCCGATTTCGTTCATAATGATGGCGACCCGCTTCTGTTGCAAGCCATGCTGCATGATGTACTTGAGCAGTGTGGTCTTACCGCTGCCCAGAAATCCCGTCAGGATATTTCCACTGATTTTGATCATATGAGTTTATCCTTACCGGTAAATTACTTATCTGTGAATGCTACGGCGCACCAGCGCGCAATATAGGGCAGACTATTCGCTGGTGTCAAGCACCTCGAGCCTCGGGAGGTGTCTATTACAGCGCCGCGACAACGTCTTACCGCTGGATTCCGCTCCAGCGCGTCTGCCACCTCTGGTCGCAGCGGCTTATAGGCATTCTCTTGCAGATATCTGTGAATTAACCCCTTTAATTCCATTTATACCCATCTTTTGAAAAAGATACATGTTTATGCCATAATAGCTTCCCTTCCGTCCGAGTCCTGGCCGTGCCCCTCCTGAATCTTCGCTCATCAAGGGGAGGGCTGGGCGGAGGCAATGCCGCGTGAAGGCGGCGGCGTGTACCTCAGGTCACGGCGTTTGGAGCCTGCGACTGATGGCTTGGAACACGGCACAATGGACGATTTCACCGCTGCCTTTACGACCGCTCTGACGCTGATCATAGGTTTCGATCGCGATCTAGTGGCAATCGTGTCCCTGTCGTTGCTGGTCAGCTTGGCGGCAGTATGCCTGGCCGCGGTGTGTGGTTTGCCGCTGGGGGCAGCGGTGGCGGTATGCCGCTTTCCTGGACGGAACCTGGTCGGAGCCCTGCTCAACACCATGATGGGGTTGCCCCCCGTGGTGGTGGGACTGGCGCTGTATGTGCTCCTGTCGCGGGCGGGTCCCCTGGGCGAGTTTGGACTGCTGTATACGCCATCGGCTATGGTCCTGGCCCAGTGTATCCTGGTCACACCCATTATCGCCGCGCTGACACGGCAGACCGTCGCCGACCTCTACGAAGAGTACGACGAGCAGCTCCGTTCGTTGGGTGTCGGGCCATGGCGAACGATCGGCACGCTCTTGTGGGATGGCCGCTTTAGCCTGCTCACCGCGGTGATGGCGGGGTTCGGTCGCGCCAGCGCGGAAGTGGGAGCGGTGATCATCGTCGGTGGCAACATCAACCATGTCACCCGGGTGATGACCACGACCATCGCGCTAGAGACGAGCAAGGGAAATCTCCCTCTGGCGCTCGGACTGGGGATCATTCTACTACTCCTCACATTCATGCTGAACGCCGCGGCGATGGCCATCCGGGACATCGCCAAGCGCGCCTACGGATGAAAGGGAAACGGATGCAATCCGATCATCCCGATGGCAGCAACCCGGCCACCCCGACGATTTTGCCTCTGGTGCTGCACGAGGTCTGTTTTGAGGCGGCAGGGCACTACCTCATCGACCACATCTCCTGCGTACTCGAGGCCCGACCATATACGATCGTTCTGGGACCGAACGGCGCCGGTAAGAGCCTGCTACTGCGTCTCTGTCATGGGCTCATCCGGGCGTCCAGTGGGTCGATTCTATGGCATGGCATGGATGCCTGCGCTGCGCGTCGGCATCAAGCCATGGTGTTTCAACGTCCGGTGTTGCTGCGGCGCACCGTAACGGCCAACATCAGCTATGCTCTGCGCATCCGCGGCACACCGCGTTGGCAGCGCCAAATGCTGGTGCGCGAGGCCCTGCAACAGGCTGAGTTAGCGGATCTTGCCGGGCGACCGGCACGACTCTTGTCCGCTGGCGAGCAGCAACGCCTTGCGCTGGCGCGGGCCTGGGTACTCACGCCTCAGGCCCTGCTGCTGGATGAACCCACCGCTAGTCTCGATCCCGCCGCCACCCAGGCGGTCGAAACCTTGCTCAAACAGATCTACGACAGCGGTACCAAGATCATCATGACGACCCATGACCTGGGACAGGCACGCCGGCTAGCCGATGAGGTACTTTTCCTGCACCGCGGCCGGCTCCTGGAGCACGGACCGGCGGCGGAGTTCTTCAGCCAGCCCAAGAGCAAGGAGGCCGCCGCCTTCCTCGCAGGCCAACTGGTGTGGTAACGGGGACGAAAGGGGACACTGATGCGGGATCGACATCTGGACATGCTTCTCGCGGTCGCCGTGCTGCTGGCTGTCGTTGTGATGCCAGCGGCGGCGGCCGAGCGCTCTATCACGGTGGCCTCCACCACCTCCACAGAAAATTCTGGGTTGTTCGGGTTTATTCTCCCGAAGTTCCAGCAGGCGACAGGGATCGAGGTCCGTGTGGTCGCCGTAGGCACCGGCCAGGCGATGAAGAACGCCGAGCGCGGCGATGCCGATGTCTTGTTCGTCCATCATCAGCCCTCTGAAGAGCAGTTCGTGGCGCAGGGCTTCGGGGTGAAGCGCCACGACGTGATGTACAACGATTACGTGCTGGTAGGACCGCAGCAGGACCCCGGCGGCATCAAGGGTATGCAGGATACCGTGGCGGCGCTCACCCAAATCGCCGCAAAGGCAGTGCCGTTTGTGTCGCGTGGCGATGACAGCGGCACGCACAAGCTGGAATTGAGCCTTTGGCAGGCGGCCGGGATCGATGTCAAGAAGGCCAGCGGCTCCTGGTACCGTGAGACCGGCTCAGGCATGGGCGCCACCCTGAACACCGCCAGTGGCCTGGATGGCTATACCATCAGCGACCGTGGCACCTGGATCAGCTTCAAGAATAAAGGCAGGCTGGCCATCGTCGTGGAAGGGGATCTACGTCTGTTCAATCAGTACGGCGTCATCCTGGTCAACCCCGCCAAACACACCCACGTGAAAGCCAGGGAGGGGCAGGCGTTCATCGATTGGCTGATTTCCGATCAGGGACAGCAGGCGATCGCCGACTTTCGGATGGACGGCCAGCAACTGTTCTTCCCCAACGCGAAAAAGGGGGGATCGTAGCCACCGGCGTTTTCTCCCCTTTCCTCCGGAGAGGGCCGGGGTGAGGGCATCCTGGGCCCATCTCATGGGCTGTTATACGTGACCTGCCCCAGACCCGCAATGTCGTAGCCCCCCAGCTCTGCGGCTTTCTCCACAAAGCGCGTCATGCGGGCGAAGGTCAGAAGTCGCTGAAAGGGCGGCTGAAAATAATCCCGACGGCCGATGGCGATATCGTAGCGTTCGCGCTGCAGCGGCACGAAATCGAGACGGCATTGCCGTGCCACGGCGGCGATGCCGAAGCCGACGTCCGCTTTGCCATCCTGAATCGCCAGCGCGACCTCGGTCTCACTGCGGGCCGGAGGCATGGTGAAATGCAGGTCATCGGCGTCGATCCCATGGGCTTGCAGCAGGTGGGAGAAGAGCAAACGACTGCCGGCACCCTCCTGGCGCTCCACCAGGCGCAATCGCGCCTGCCGCAGGCCCGACAGATCGCGGATGCGGTGCGGATTCCCAGCCGCCACGATCAAGCCCTGTTCCCGCCAGGCCCACTCGATCAGCACGACCTCGAGACCCGTGAGCGTGCGTACCACCACGGCCCGATTGTAATCACCCGTATCGGGATCGAAGACATGGAGCCCACAGCAGTGCGCTTTCCCTTGTGCAAAGCGGTTCAGTCCATCGAGGCTGCCGTTAAACATGATCGCTAGGTCACATTCGGATTCCCGCACCGCCCATTCCAGCAGCGGATCGTGGCTACCAGCCACGACCGGTGGACGTTCGACAACGGACTTGACCTGCGCGCCCCCCTCACTGTTCTGGATGACCCACAGCTCCATGAGGGCCTTAGGGAAGAGCCATTTACCGGTGACGCGGATGCAGGGAATGCGGCGTTCGCGCACCAGGTCATAGACCTTGCGCTCCTTAATTCGTAGGTAATCGGCCACTTCCCTGGTGGTCAGCAGCGCTCGGGCTGCCAGCATATCTGCCATGCCATCCTACCCTAACTCGTACTGACCGAAACTCGTCCCGACCGATTCCGCTTTCGTGACACGCCTAAGCGCAGATTGCCCCCGCCGCGCGTTCGCGCAGACTTCCCCTCGCGAGAGCGAATCTTCTAAGATATGATCTACGCATCTTGCGCACGAGCATGGCGGCTCCATATGTCAGGAACCTGATCGTACCGCTGTTGTTCCCCTCTCCCATCGGGAGAGGGCGGAGTGAGGGGCCCTATCCGTCGAAACAGCTGCCTAGAGAAGCCAACCAATACGTGGAGGGGATCCATGGAATCCTGCACCTTCTGTCGGATCATCGGCGGCGAGATCGCCAGCTACACAGTGTTCGAGGACGACATGACGCTGGCCTTTCTCGATCATCGGCCCCTCTTTCCAGGGCACTGCCTCCTGGTTCCCAAAACTCACTACGGCACGCTGCTCGACCTGCCAACCGCTTTGCTCACACCCCTGATGGCCAACACGCAACTCCTGGCGCGAGCGGTCGAGCAAGGCCTGGAGGCCCACGGTTCCTTCGTCGCCATCAACAATCGCATCAGCCAGAGCGTTCCGCATCTGCACATCCATGTCGTGCCGCGGCGACGCCAAGATGGCCTCAAGGGCTTCTTCTGGCCGCGCCAACCTTACAAGGATGCGACGTCGATCCGAGCCGTGCAGCAAACTCTGCGTGTCACTATCGCCGAGTTGCAGACCGAACAATAGAGGGTTCGTGGGACTGGCCGTTCTGAATTCTAGGACTCGGCTAGCATAAGCCACGGGCGCCACCGGGCGGGCCTGTAGCACCGATATGGGCAGCGCCTGCCTTACGCCATCTCGGGAGGCCTGGCCGCCGGAAATCGGCACGGCGACTTTCGCGGTTTCCATTAGCAGAGTCTGCCCCCTCGGCCACTGCCTGAAAGAGCGGCAGGGCGCACAAAGGTGCGCGACCCACCGAAACTACTCGGCAGCCTTCTTGGCGCGTGATCTGCCGGAGCTTTTGCCAGCAGAGGGCAGAGCATTGAGCATGTCCTCGGCTTTGGCGACCGCGTCACGCAGCTCAACAAAGGAGTCAACCGACAGGGACACCCCACGTTTGGTGGGGCGCCATTCCCCCTGCTCGTCCTGAAAGAACACGCGGATATCGACAAGATCATGTCCGCGATAACTCGTTAACGAGACGCGCACTTCCTCGGTGGGATTCTTGGCGATCCTTGCGACCAAAGCATCCATGCGAGAAATCCTCCGTCAGTATATGCTGCCCACGGATTGAGGAACTGTATTCTGCTCGGCTCCGGCCCTCTTGACAACAAAAAAGTCGCAAAGGTCTTTTCTGACACATGGAATAACTCCACGCCACCTTTTTCTTCGAACCATCCCATCCACCTCTATGAGAGTGAGCTCGATCGCCCATCGACGTCCATTGGCTTTTCCCTTGCCGCCTGTAGGGATAGCGTTTTTAACACACAAGAATCCCCCGGCGTTTTTCTGCCTCTCCGTGTGGAAGAACACAGGGGGTTGGTAGGTCCTGCGGAAACATCGAGGCAGGAGTCTACGGTATGGCCCAACGTGCGGACCTGTTGGCGCGCATCGACGAGCCGTCATAGAACCCGGTACAGGGTTTGATCGAGCTGGTGAGAAGGTTGCGGAAAGTCTTCCACGGCCTGAACAGGCATGGCAGAAGGGCTGCAACACGGTAGGGGAACAACCCCAGAGCCTGCCACCTGGCAGGCTCTGGGGTCATAACGTGAGTTGGGGGCCTCTTATCTTACCCCATATTTACCACAATCGACTTGATCTCCATATACTCATCCATCCCCTCCTTACCACCTTCACGGCCTAAACCACTTTCCTTGTAGCCACCGAAGGGGATTTCATGGGTATAGCCGGCGGCGTCGTTGACGCCGACGAGGCCGTAATCCAGGCCCTCTGCGACGCGGATGATGCGCGCGTAGTCGTTGGTATAAAAATAGCTGGCCAGGCCAAAAACCGTGTCGTTGGCGCGTGCAATGACTTCTTCGTCGGTGCGAAAGGTGAGGACAGGGGCGACGGGCCCAAAAATCTCCTCCTGACACACCGGCATCTCTTCTTTGACGTCGAGCAACACTGTTGGGGCATAGAAAAACCCCTTCGCCAACGCACCCGTCGTGAGGGGACCGCCGCCAGCAGCGACCTTAGCCCCTTTGGCGACGGCATCGCGGACCAGGCTATCGACCTTGTCCAGCGTCTCCTCGTTGATCAGGGGACCAACTTCCACGCCGGGTTGGAATCCCTCGCCCACCTTAATAGCCTTGACGCGCTCGACGAAGGCTGGGATGAAGCGCGGCGCGATGCCCTCCTGGACGTAGATGCGGTTGGCGCAGATACACGATTGGCCGGCGACGCGCATGAATTTGATCGCCGCCGCACCCTCAACCGCCTCCTTCAGGTTGGCGTCGTCGAACACCACAAACGGCGCATTGCCGCCGAGCTCAAACGACACATGCTTGAGCTGATTCGAGGCCTTCGCCATCAGCTCCTTGCCGACTTCGGTGGAGCCGGTGAAGGCGATCTTGCGCACCTTCGGATGGCGCAAAAACTCCTCGGCAAGTGGGCTCGAGCGCTTGCCCACGACGACGTTGAAGACACCCCCCGGCAACCCCGCCTCATGCAGGATCTCGGCCAGGGCCAGTGCTGTCAGTGGGGTGGCGGAGGCGGGCTTCAGCACTACCGGACATCCCGCGGCCAGCGCCGGGGCGATCTTGCGGGTGACCATGGTGGACGGAAAATTCCAGGGGGTGATCGCCGCCACCACCCCCAGAGGTTGCTTGATCACCCAGAGCCGTTTGTTGGTGAATGGAGAGGGCACGATCTCACCATAGACCCGACGGGCTTCCTCGGCGAACCAGCTGAAGTAACCGGCCGCGAAGGTGACTTCTTTGCGCGCTTCCTCAAAGGGCTTACCGTTCTCTTGAGTGACCAGACGTGCGAGGTCATCGCACCGTGCCATCATCAGTTGATAGGTTTTGCCCAGCACGCGCCCGCGCTCGATGCCGGGAAGCTTCGACCAAGCGGTAAAGGCCACGGCCGCGGCATCCACCGCCGCCCTAGCTTCATCGGGGCCACCATCGGCCACGCTGGCGATCGGTTCGCGCGTGGCGGGATTGACCACATCAAACGTTCGACCGCTCGTTGCCCCAACCCATTGTCCGCCGATATAGAGTTGCCGCGTATGTTCTGCCAAGATCCCACCTCCTTGTCCACCCCTGTTCACCTCTTCATCAAACCCGTCGCTTTACCTAGCATCCATCGGTCACACGGCGATGCGCTGTGCACTGCCTCCTGGTGTCGAGGACATCACCGCGCACGGAGGAGCATCGCGCGTTGTTGCAGCGCCAGGACGGTAAGCGTCAGTTGTTTCATGCCGAGGATCACCGAACGTTCGTCGATCCATTCCTCCAGTCGGTGCGTACCCTTCCCCGTATACGCGCCGATGACCACGGCGGGGATCCCTTGACTTAAGGGGACGTTGGCATTGGTGCTCGCGGCGTTGACCTGGGTCTCGAGGCCAAGAGCGGCATGGACCTCGCGGATGGTGTCAACCATCCACACGGTATCGGCTCGCGAGCCGGCGGGGCGGTCGCCCACTAACTGGTGCTCGATATGCACGTGATACTCGTGTTCGACCTCAGGGAGGATCGCTAGGACGCGAGTCTCCAAGTTTCCGAGCTCTTCCGCACTGACCGAGCGCATGTCCAGGAGCATTTCAGCGGACTCGGCGATGGTGTTGACCGAGGTCCCACCGGAGATGATACCGGCGTTGAATGTCGTGCGCGGATTCTTAGGGACCTCGAGTTTGGAAATTCTGGCAATCATCGCCCCGAGGGCATGGATAGCACTCGGCGCGCCAAAATCCGCCCAACTATGCCCCCCCTGAGCCTTCACCGTCATCTTATAGCGGTGGCTGCCGACACCCTGATTGCAGATGCGCCCGATCTGCCCATCCAGCGCCAGGACGTAATCCACCCGACCAGCCAGCTCCCGCATCACCGCTTTGATGCCACAGAGGTCGCCGAGCCCCTCTTCACCCGCCGTCCCAGAGAAAATCAGCGTTCCCGGGATAGACAAACCGCAGTCGCGCACCAATCGGAGCAAAAACAGACCGCAGGCGAGGTTGGCGGTATCATCGCCAACACCCGGCGCTTTGAGTTTGCCGTCCTCACGTCGCACCCGGACGTCGGTGCCAGCGGGGAAGACGGTGTCGGTGTGCGCATCAAGGAGAAATGTGGGGCCTGGATCACGGCCTGGTAGGACGCCGATCACATTCTTGGTCGCATCGACATGGACATCTTGCAGGCCAAGAACCCGTAACTCCTCGGCCACTGCTTGTGCGCGCGGCCCCTCCGCAAAGGTGGGCGAGGCGATCTCGCACAGACGAATGATTAACTGCACCAGGTCCTCATGGTGGGCTTCGATCTCAGCGAATGCCCGCACCACCGATGCCTCTTGCAGGAGCTCAGCCAGCATGGGTGACCCTCCGCCTTCCTGACATGCCGCACTCCCATGTCGCGGCGAGCTTGGGAATCGCTTACGCCCGCCGGGACGAAACCGCAGAAGGCCTTATTGTACCATACCTGCGCTGGCTGAAGAGCGAAAATCACATTGTGATGAAGAGGAGTCGGATGGATTTTTACTCATGCGGCCGGAGTGGTGCACCTGCTTTGGCAGGTCGCGCGAGCGGTGGATCGGATAGACGGACTCGAGTAGATGACGCTTTAAACAGCTTGGTAGGCGAGTCGAAGCGGAGGTTGAGGCAGCGAATAGCCTTAAAACCCCCTGAGGGAGAGCCCAGCAGTACGGCAGCATCCCCCCAATGCTGCTGTAGCCAGTCTCGGGTCCCCCTCAGAGGCTTCAGCAGACCAGCATGTCATGCTTGGATCCTTTCCCCCCGGTAAGGATCTTAATTCCCATGGCAGCCGGCTCTGCTGCAGTGCGTGACCTTAGCCATATGCACGGGTTATGCCATTCCTCCTGGATGCTCTGCTGCAATATCCAAGCGTGGAAATGAAGGCAGCGCAGCCCGCGTGGAATGGCTTCTATAACGGTATCGCAGAGGCGATAGGAGGATCCGGTAGCGCGGGATGACGCGGCCATCATCGCCCCTACTGTCGCCAAATGACCACACGCCTTGTAAGAATTTCAATCATCGTTGGGTGAGAGGGCCTTTGACATGTTCAATGGATAATGCTCGGGAGGGTTTGTAAAAATTACCTAACCCCTAGGCTCATAGCGCTCTAATTTGTTATAGAGCGTTTTCAGGCTGATGCCGAGGCTCTCCGCCGTCTTCGGTTTGTTGCCATGGTTGAGCTCTAGGGTCTTGGTGATCAACAATTTTTCCACTTCCTCGAGTGAAGTTCCCACTCGAATAGCCACCGTCGGGGACCCATCATTCACGGGGCCGGTCTCCGTCGGCGGTCTGGGAGGGATGCCCAGGAGTGCATCGGCTTTGGAGGTATCGCCCGAGACATACTCCAACGTGGCGGCGACGATGCGCCGCTGAATCTCCTTAAGGGTGAGCCCAATGGGGATTTCCAGCACCCTTAGCCGAGGCCTGGCAGTGTCCTGCGGCTTCAACTCGTCAGGTAGGGAGCTGATGGTAATCGTGTTTGACGAAGTGAGGATATAGGCCCGGTTCATCACATTGCGTAATTCACGGACGTTGCCAGGCCATGAGTGCAGTTGCAGAGCCTCCAACACGTCCGACTCAATACTGGTGATGTTCTTACCTTCTTTTTCATTGAACATTTCGAGGAAATATGAGGCCAGAAGCGGAATATCATCCAACCGCTCGCGCAGCGGCGGCACGTGGATGGGGAACACATTCAGGCGATAGTACAAGTCCTCACGCAGCTTATGCTCTTCGATGGCTTTGAAGGGATCGCGGTTGGTGGCGGAGATGACGCGGACGTCGATTTCGATTTCCTGGCGGCCGCCGATGCGGCGGAATTTACTCTGCTCCAGGACGCGCAAGAGCTTGACCTGGAGGTCGGGGGGCATTTCAGTGATCTCATCGAGAAAAATGCTCCCACCATCGGCCATCTCGAAGTAACCCTCTTGACGTTGGTCAGCACCGGTGAACGCCCCCCTTTCATGGCCGAAGAGCTCATTTTCGATCAGCGTCGGCGGCACGGCGCCGCAGTTAATGGCCACGAAGCGTTCCCGACGCCGCTTGCTCAGGCTATGAATGGTCTGGGCGACCAATTCCTTCCCCGAGCCGCTCTCGCCGGTAATGAACACCGGCACATCGCTCGTCGCTACGCGTTCGATGAGGGTGTAGAGTTTTTGCATGGGCTTGGCCTTGCCGATCAACGCTCCGAAGGCCCCCATCTTCTGCAGTTGGCGGCGCAAGGTGACGATCTCCGAGCGCATGTCCTTTTTTTCGGCGATTTTCTTCAGGGTGACGAACAGGCGGTTCGGATCACTGGGCTTTTCGAGGTAGTTCTCCGCCCCCTTCTTAATGGCATCGATGGCGGAATCGATGGAGGCATGGCCGGTCAAGATGACGGCATCGACCTGGGGATGTTGTTCACGGATGAAGTCCAGTAACTCCATGCCATCGCCGTCCGGCAAGCGTAAATCGATGATGGCGACATCGGGCACGGCTTCGTTGACGAGCTTCAATCCCTCGTTGAAGGACGCCGCCGTTTCGACTTCATAGCCCCAACTCTTGATCAGGTCAGCCGTGCTGACACGCGTCAGCATGTCGTCATCGATGATGATGATTTTCTGTGCCATCCTCACGACCTTTCGGGAACCGTAGGGTGAAGAGACTGCCTTTGCCTGCGGTGCTGTCGAATTCCACCCGTCCCCCATGATATTCAGTAATCATTTTGACGATGGACAGGCCGAGGCCGCTGCCGCTATCCTTGGTGGAATAGTGGAAGCGGAAAATCTTGGCCTTTTCATCGTCCTTGATACCCTGTCCCGTGTCCTGAATTTCCAGCGCACACTCGCCATCATGCTGCACGCCTCGTATGGTCAAGGTTCCGCCGCTGAGCATGGCGTCAAAGGCATTGACGGCCAGATTGAGGAGCGCCTGCCTGAGCTTGGCATCATCGCCATACACCCACAGCGGTTCACCGGACACTTCCTGCCGGAGGATAACGCCCTTGCGGGCGGCCTCGGATTCGAGCAGCGCCGTGCAGTCGTTAATGACCTGACGTAAGTCGACCAGCTCGACGCGATTCTTGAACGGTGAGGCATAGTCCAGGAAGGCCCGGATGATGGTATCCAGACGTTTGATCTCCTGGGTGATGCTATCGATATAGCGCACCGCCTTCCGCTCTTCTCCACCCCGGCTGTCGCCATCCACCACCTTGCGCAGCATGTCAAGATGGATGATCACCGCATGCAGCGGCACCTTGATATCGTGGGTAATCCCCGTATAGAGATCAGTAATGGCTTTGAACCGTGAAGCATACACCAGGTCGCGTTCGAGGGTGCGGGCACGCGCGGCGTCGCGCAGGAGCAGAACGGCCGCGGTGACACTCCCATCCTCCGCCATAATCGGATAGCCGTTGAGGCGCAACTCAACCCAGCCCTCGCGATCGTTCAGCTCGACGTCGCGCTCGCGGACAAGCAATCCCTTCTGGACAATTTCTTCAATCGACTCCCGCAGCACCGCGTTATTGGCCAGCACCCTGTCCCAGTCTTGGATGAGCAAGCTATCGGCGCTGGCGCCCAGCATCGCAGCGGCGGTCGGATTGGCAAAGCGCAGCCGCATCTGCGGGTCGAGCACGACCACGCCCTCCTCCAGCACGTCATCCGTGCCGAGCACGCGACTATCGCCCGCATGCCAGCTTTCTTGGACACTTTGCATGACGCGGGAGACCTTCTCCAGAGATTCGAAGAGGGGGGTAAATTCATCATTACGACGATAGGGTCGGAGGCTTTTGAAGTTCCCCTCGGCGATCAGACTCATCGACTCCGCCAGCCAGTCGATAGGCTTGCGCAGCTGCTTGGTCATGACGACGATGGTGGTGAGCACGAGGGAGAGGACGACGGCATAGAGCACCATGAAGCGCCCCTGAGTGGAGCCATAAATCTTGCGGACCTCGGGCGAGTGCAGGATGACGCGGATGAACCCCTGGGGATTTTCCTTATTCAATAAGGGCATCCAGACGTCATACACGACCGTCTCTGTGGTCCATGACTCTTCCAACACAACGGGCTGCGCCGCCTCCAAGGCCTCCCGCAGGGTACTGCCGACGTATTTTTCACCGATCAGCGTAGGGTCGCCGCTAAACCGAATGGTATAGTCCTTGTCGATAATCTGCACATTACGGATGAGTTCGGAGCCCTTCTTGTAGGCTTCGAGAAAGCGCTGGAACTTCTCATCGCCCGTGAAGGGGAACTCGCTGAGGTCGCGGTCCAGCACCGTCGTGACCACCAGCTTGA
>Ga0081538_10000598_pt1 | contig 40054 bp, 38 predicted proteins | sample TabmetS5T2R1_FD_71022 | JGI IMG/M metagenome (GOLD analysis project Ga0081538, IMG submission 71022) | Tabebuia heterophylla rhizosphere microbial communities from the University of Puerto Rico - S5T2R1 | ecosystem: Host-associated > Plants > Roots > Rhizosphere ... | reverse complement strand
ACCTGATCCGCAACGCCGACCTGGACGGGTTCACCTCCCGGGAGCGCGACGTGGTCGCCAACGTCGCTCGCTACCACCGCAAGGCCCTCCCGGCCGACCGGCACGCCGACTACATGGCCCTGGGCGACGACGACCGCGCCCTGGTGCGGCGGCTCGCGGCGCTGCTGCGGCTGGCCGACGGCCTGGACGCCGACCACTTCCAGGTCGTGGAGGCGGCCACCGTGGTCGATCGTGGCGACCACCTGCGCCTGGAGCTGCGGGCCCGTGACGCGCCGGACCTGGACATGTGGGCCGCCGAGCGCAACGGCGACCTGTTCGAGCTGGAGTTCGGCCGCCGCATCGAGCCGGTCGCGGTCGACGTCGCCTAGCCTCCGGCCGGACCCATGGAGGGTCCGGCTGGGCCGCTTTCGGTTGTCAGCTATCGCTCCTTGGACCAGCCTTGGGGCCGCTGCCGCAGCTCGAGCCGGTTACCGTCGGGGTCCAGCGCCGTGATGCGGACACCGAAGGGATAGTCCACGGGCTCGGGTTCCACGAACTCCACGCCGCGGGACCGGAACTCCTCGACGTCCTTGCGCAGGTCGTCGGACCGGAGGAAGACCGGACCGGCCAGGACGCGCGGCTCCGCCGCATCGACCGGACCCTGACCCGGGTCGCCCGGCCACAGCAGGATCTCCATCGAGTCATCGGCCGGCGCCACGGTCAGGAACCGTCCTTCAGGACTGGGGTTGTCGACACGCTTCTGCAGTCCCAGGCGCTCGGTGTAGAACTCCAGCGCCCGGTCCTGGTCGCTCACATAGAGCGTCACATACATCAGTCGCTGCAACATCACGTCCTCCTCACTTGGTTGGCGCGCCTCCGCGCCGGTCCGGTCACTCGACCGGGGTTCGCCGGTCACTACTGATGACACGCCACGACGAGGAAATGTGACCGTTGACGGCCAGCACCGACCCACCTGCGGAGCGGATGGGCTCAATCGAGCCGCGTGCCCGCCGTGCCGGTCCGCTCGGCGTCGCCGGTGTTGACGGTGTCGCGTGGCTCCAGGAGCAGCACGTGCGTCTCCGCATCGGCGACAGGGCAGTGCCGCATCCCTCGCGGGACCACGAACAGCTCGCCGGCGCCCAGGACGACGTCATCGCGGTCCTGCAGGCGAATCCGGAGCTGGCCGGCCGTGACGAGGAAGAGCTCGTCGGTCTCGTCGTGCTGATGCCACACGAACTCGCCTTGGACCTTGACCACCTTGACGTCGTAGTCGTTCAGGGTGGCGACGATCTTTGGGCTCCAGTGGTCGTCGAAGCGTCCGAACTGCGCTGCGAGGTTCACCTTGTCTGCCACCCTGCTTCCTCCTCGCCTCCATCCGGGATCATCCGTTGGCCAGGGTAGGCTCCACGGCCGACACGCCCGACGCCGCTCCAGTTCCGGCTGGCCGGCATCCCAAGATGACCGTCCGCTGGGGGCCTCGATGGAGGCTGACCGTGCTGACACCCGGCCGCCGCGGCGCGATGCTCGGCGGTGTCCGTCAACCCTCACCCAACCGGGACGACCACGAGCATGGCAACCAACCGCTTCCTCCGCCGGCTGGCCGAGATCCTGCGGGAGACCGCCGACCTGCGCGCCCAGGCGTGGCGTGACGAGGTCAGCGCGGCCGGGTGGGTTACCGCGCCCGGACTCGCCGCCCCGTGCTCATGTTGTCACCGGCGGGCCCTCAAGCCCGTCGCCTCCTCGGCCACCAACGGCCGGGCGGCCGTCCACTTCTGCCCCGACTGCGACCGTCTCGGCGCCCCCATGCGCACCAGTGGCTAACCTTCGCGAGCGAATCCCGGCGATGGCCACCGCGACCAGCAACCACCCCCCGGCGATCGGGCCGTCCACGGCGGACGAGCGGTCGGCCGGGCGACCGCAGCACCCCGGGCGGTGGCGGGCGCTGTAGGTCAGCCTGTTCGCGTCGTTCATGACCCTGCTGGATGTCAGCATCGTGAATGTGGCCCTGCCGTCGATCGAACGCGACCTGGGCGCGTCGGCGACCAGCGCGCAATGGGTCATCTCCGGGTATGCCCTGGCCTTCGGGCTGGCCCTGGTCCCGGCCGGGCGGCTGGGCGACACCCTGGGCCGGCGGCGGATGTTCCTGATCGCCCTGTCCGCCTTTGTGGCCACCAGCGCCCTGTCCGGCGCGGCCCCCACGATCGGGCTGCTGGTCGCCGCCGCCTGCTCCAGGGGGTGGCCGGGGGCATGCTCATCCCCCAGAGCTCGGGGCTCATCCAGGAGCGGTTCGCCGGGGCCGAGCGGGGCCGGGCGTTCGGGTTCCTGGGCGCCACGGTCGGGCTGGCCACCGCGGCCGGCCCGGTCATCGGGGGGCTGATCCTGACCGCGTTCGCCGGCCCGGACGGCTGGCGCTGGATCTTCTATGTCAACCTGCCCATCGGCCTGGCCGCCCTGGCCCTGGCGGCCCGGCTGCTGCCGGCCATCCACAGGACCGGCCGGGGCAGCCTGCGGCTCGACCTGGTCGGGGCGCTGCTGCTGGGCGGCGGGGTGCTCAGCCTGCTGCTGCCGGTGGTGGATGCCGGCGACGGTGGCCTGACCCGCCTGTGGCCGCTGCTCGGCCTGGCCGTGGCGCTGCTGGCCGGCTTCGCCTGGTGGGAGGCCAGAACCGCGCGCCGGGGTGGCCAGCCGCTGCTGGACCCCCTGCTGGCCCGCGCCCCCGGCTACCCGTCCGGCCTGGCCATCGGGCTGGTCTACTTCATCGGGTTCACCGGCGTGGCGCTGGTGCTGGCCCTGTTCTTCCAGGACGGGCTGGGCTACACCCCCCTGCGGTCCGGCCTGGCGATCACCCCGTTCGCGCTCGGGGTGGCGGCCTCGGCGGTGGTCGCCGGCCGGCTGGTGGCCCGGGTGGGGCGCTGGCTGACCGTGGCCGGGACGGCCACGATCGCGGTCGGGACGGCGGCGACCGCGCTGGTGCTGGGCCAGGTCGGTGGCGACCGGGCGGCCTGGGCGGCGGCGGGGCCGCTGCTGCTGGCCGGGCTGGGCGGCGGCCTGGTCACCTCCCCCAACGTGACCCTGACCCTGGCCTCGGTGCCGGTGCGGATGGGCGGCGCGGCCGGAGGCGCGCTCCAGACCGCCCAGCGGATCGGCTCGGCCATCGGCACCGCCCTGCTGGCCTCGGTCTTCTACCGGGTGCTGACCACCAGCGGCCACGCCTACCCGACGGCGGTCTCCGACGCCCTGCTGTGCGCCTGCGGGCTGATGCTGCTGGCGCTCCTGCTCGGCATCGCCGAGCTACGGCTCCGCCGCGACCAGCCGAGGAGGCGGCGATGACCCAGCCCGCCGGGCCGGTCCCGGCGTCGCGGCTGCGTCAACGAGGTCGGCATCCAGCTGCTGCGCCACTGGTTCCCGCCCCAGGAGCCACCACTGGCGCTCACCCGGTCCGAGGTCCTCGGCGTGGCCCCCCTCGAGGTCACCGACGACCTGCTGGAGGTGCTCCGCCGCCTGGCCGACCACCACGAGCGCGGCTTCATGGCCGAGCAGGTGATGGAGCTCCTGGTCACTGGGCCTGCTCGACCGGCGTGATCTCCACCGCGGCGATTGCGGGCACCTGCAGCAGCCTGCGGCGCAGCCGGCCGATGTTCACGGTCAGCTCGGTCCCCTCCACCGGCACGACGTGGGCGAGGACCAGCAGCTGCCCGGGCCCGATGTACACCGCGCTTAGCTCGGCCACCTCGGCCACCCACGGCTCGTGGGCCACCGCCTGCCGCAACCGCTCGCGGATGTCGGCCGGGGCCGCCTCGTCGATCAGCAGCGCGAGGTTGCGGCGCATCAGCAGGTACGCCACCACGATCAGCAGCAGCCCGATGAGCAGGCTGGCCGCACCGTCCCAGACCGCCGATCCGGTCGCGACGTGGAGCACCAGCGCGGCCAGGGCGAGGCCGATGCCGATCAGCGCGGCCGAGTCTTCCAGGAACACCGCCGTCGGCGTCGGGTCCGACGAGGTGGCCAGGTACACGCCAAGGTCGAGACGGCGGGCGGTGGCCTCCGCCCGCAGCTGGCGACGGGCCGTGCGCCATGACAGGCCCTCCAGGACCGCCGACACCAGCAGCACGGCCACCCCGACGGCCACGTTGGTGACCGGCTCGGGGCGGCGAAGGGTCTGGACGCCGTCGGCGATGGCGAACACCCCGCCGACGACGAAGATGCCGACGGCCGCCAGTAACGACCAGGTGTAGCGGGCCTGCCCGTAGCCGAAGGGGTGCCGGTCATCGGCGGGACGGGAGCTGCGCCGGACGCCGACCCACAGCAGGGCCTCGTTGAGGGTGTCGGCGATCGAGTGGGTCGTCTCGGCGAGCATCGCCGCCGAGCCCGTGAGCAGCGCCGCGACGGCCTTGGCCACGGCGACGAGCAGGTTCGCGGCGACCGCGACGACCACGGTCCGGAGGCTGGCGTCCTCGGTCCGGGTCACGGCGACGCTCGACCCATGGCCAGGGCTAGGCGGACTCGAGCTCGCGGGCCATGCCGCGCAGGTCGTCGGCCAGCTCGGCCAGCTGAGCGAGCCCGGCGGTCCCGCTCAGCCGGTCGGTCCGGTCGGCCAGCTGCTCGAGGCGCTCGGTCAGGATCCGCCAGGCCGCCTCCCGGTGGGGCAGCACATAGAAGGACGGCTGCGCGATCTCGAAGGCCGGACCGGCCAGCACCCCGGGCCGCTCCGGCCCGACCGGCAGGGTGGTGAGGAGGCTGCCCAGCGGACGCATCACCCAGTTCATCAGGTGCTTGGCCGTCCTGGCCAGGGTGGTGACCTGACCGTCGGTCTCCCCGCTGTGGACGAAGTAGCGGCTCAGCGTCTGCAAGGTGGTCTCGTAGAGGGCGTTGAACAGGTCGGCGACCTGCGCGGTCAACGGATCGCCGATCGTGGCCACCTCGGCGTCGACGTCGGGGGGGCGGCGCACGTAGGCGGGCTCGACCAGCCGGGCCGGCTCGAAGCCCGGGTCGGCCGCCCTCGTCGCCAGGTAGTCCTCCAGCAGGGCGACGAACTTGCCGAAGTGGGCGTTGCGCCAGTCGCCGCGGGAGCCCTCGCCCTGCTCCACGATCAGCTCGATCGCGGCCCTGGCCGAGGCCAGGTCGGTGACCGCGGTCAGCTCCGGCCACTCGAACACGTCGGTGGTCGCCTGCGCCTTCGGCGGCCCGATGAACACCCCACCCTCGCCGTGCCGCTCCACCAGCCGCTCCAGCCCCTGCTCGATCCCCCGGTACAGGTGACCGACGGTCTGGTAATCCTCCGGGACGGCCATCAGCTGCTCGCCGTCGGTCAGTGGCTGGGCCTGGCCGACGGCCGCGAAGCCCTCGGCGTCGTCCAGGTCCAGCCCCTCGGGGCGCTCCAGGTAGATGAAGTGGCGCAGCGCCCGCTCGCCAAAGGGGACCAGCGCCACCTGCACCCCCGGGGGGTACCAGCGCGAGAGGATGGGAAAGTTCGGCCGGTGCAGATGCGGCGCCGCCCCGATCGCGGTGAGCAGGTTGGTGGCCAGGGCGAGATGCAGCATCTCCTGCTTGGTCACCTCGACGATCACGGCCTCCCAGGCGGCCACCTTGGCCAGCTGCCCGGCGCTGAGCCCTTCCTGCTCGGCCCGCTTGAGGGTGAACTGCGCGAACAGGTACTCACACATCAGCCCGTGCTCCAGCTCACAGGCCTGGGCGAGCAGCCAGACGAGCTCCTCACGGTGCTCGACTCGCAGCGGAGGCTCGACCGCCATCACGACTCCTCGCATCAGGTGGCCTGACGCCGATGCTACCCGGTGGACGATCTCCTCGACGCCCGGGCCCAGCGGCTGCCGCCACCGGTGCGTGCCGGGTGGGATTCAGGGGAGGAGCCTTCGGGCAGCGGGGACGCTGGCCGCCGCGACAGCGCGCTCGGCCACCAGATCCGCCGGTCCAGGTCGAAGGTGAGCGCCGGCACCAGCAGCGAGCGGACCACCAGGGTGTCCAGCAGCACGCCGAAGGCGACCACGAAGCCGATCTCGGTCATGGTGACCAGCGGCAGCACGGCCAGCACCGAGAACGTGGCCGCCAGCACCAGCCCGGCGGAGGTGATCACCCCGCCGGTGACGGCGAGCGCTCGCAACGCGCCGGCCCTAGTACCGAGCCGCGCCGACTCCTCGCGCACCCGCGTCATCAGGAAGATGTTGTAGTCGATGCCGAGCGCGACCAGGAAGATGAAGGCGTACAGCGGCACCGACACGTCGGAGCCGGCGAAGCCGAACACCTTGTCGTCCACGACCATGCTGACACCCAGCGCCGCCGCCAGCGACAGGATGACCGTGGCGATCAGCAGCAGCGGCGCGACGATCGCCCGGAGCAGCACGGCCAGGATGACCAGGACGACCGCCAGGACCAGCGGGATGATGACCGTGCGATCGTGTGCGGTCGCGTTGTTGACGTCCAGGTCGATCGCCGGGGCCCCGCCGACCAGTGCCTGAGCGCCGGGGATGGCGTGCACCTGCTGGCGCAGCCGCTGGACGGTGGCGGTGCTGGCCGCGCTGCCCGGCGTTGCCGTCTCGGTGGCCGTGATCTCCACCAGGTCGCCGGCCCGCCCGGTGAGGCGGGCCGAGGCGATCCCCGGCGTGGCGCGGACCGCCTCGAGGACCGCGGGGGCGGTAGCGGCCCTGGCGACGACGCTGATGGGCGCGGTCGCTCCCGACGGGAAGCTGGCCGCCAGAAGCTGCTGGCCGACCACCGAGTCCGGCTGGCCGCGGAACGCCTGGTCCTGGTTGAGCCCGGTCCGGGTGTCGACCAGGCCGACGGCCATGACGGCGAGGATCAGGGCGGTGACGGCCCAGACCAGGCGCGGACGCCGCTGGATGCGGACGCCGACGCGCCCCCACAGGCTGGCCTCCTCCGGATGGACGGAGCCGAGGTGGGGCACGAACGGCCAGAACAGCCCGCGGCCGAAGATCACCAGCACGGCTGGGAGCAGGGTGAGCATCGCGGCCAGGGCGGCGATGATGCCCACGGCGCCGACCGGGCCGAGCCCGCGGGTCGAGTTCAGCTCGGCGACCAGCAGGCACAGCAGCCCGATGGTGACGGTCGCGCCGGAGGCGAGGATCGCCGGGCCGGCGCTGCCGAGCGCGGCCCGCATGGCCTGATGCTTGTCCTGGTGGCGGCGGAGCTCCTCCCGGTAGCGGGCGACCAGCAGCAGGGCGTAGTCGGTGCTGGCGCCGAAGACGAGCACGGTCAGGATCCCCTGGGAGAGGCCGTTCACCGTCACCCCGGCATACCTGGCCAGCAGGTACACGGCCGCGGCGGCGCTCTGGTAGGCCAGACCGACGGTCAGCAGCGGCACCAGCCACAGCCACGGGCTGCGGTAGGTGAGGATCAGCAGCAGCGCCACGACCAGGGCGGTGGCCAGCAGCAGCTTGGTGTCGATCTGCTGGAAGACCTTGATCGAGTCGGCCGCGTAGCCGGCCGGTCCGGTGACCGCCACCCGCAACCCACCACGGCCGTGGCCGACCGAGCTGCGGACCTGGTCGACCGCGTCCACCAGCTGCGTGCCACCCTCGCTGGTGGTGCTGGTGGTCCGCAGCGGCAGGGACAGCACCAGCGCCTTGTGATCGGGCGAGGGGATCAGCGGCGGCGCCTGGGCACCGCCGAGAAAGCGGCGGGCAAGCGCGACGCGGTCGGCCTCCGCCTTGGCCCGGTCGGCCGGGGTGAGGCCGCTGTCGCGGCGGTAGACGACCAGCGCGACCACCTGCTTGGCGTCGGGGAAGCGCTGCAGCTGCGCGTTGGCCCTGGTCGACTCGGCGTTGCGCGGCAGGTAGCTGACATCGTCGTTCTTCTGCACCGAGGTCAGCCGGCTACCCAGCGGCCCAAGCGCCACCGCGATGGCCACCCAGGCCAGCACGACCACCCACTTGCTCCAGCGTCCTGCCGGCACGCCCGCCAGCCTGCGAAGCTCCACTACCCACACCTCTCCATGGTTGTCTTCCGGGCTTCCAGGGTGGCTCGTCGGCGCCACGGTGTCGTCGACGTCAGCACCCAACCGCCCGCCCGGGCAGCCGGAATCGTGGCTACCAGCCACCCGGCAGTGAGCGTCGTCACGCCGCCGGCGGCGGTCAGGCCGCCGTCCTCAGGTGCGGTCCAGCAGCCTGCGGGCGGCGGCCGCGATGTGGTCGCCGTCCAGGCCGGCCCAGGCCAGCAGCTCCGCGCCCGACCCCGAGCCCGGGATCGCGCGCACGGCCAGATGGGCCAGCGACAGGCCGGACCGGCCGGCGGCGAGCAGGCTGTCGGTGACGGCTGCGCCGAGGCCGCCCTCGGGGTGGTGGTCTTCGGCGATGACCAGCCGCCCGCCGGTGGCGTCCACCGCCGCCGCCAAGGTGGCGACATCGATCGGCTTGATCGAGTAGCAGTCCAGCACCCGCGCTGGGATGGCTTCTTGGGCGAGCTGGTCGGCGGCGTCCAGGCAGGCGTGGACGGTGACGCCGGCCCCGATCAGGGTCACCTGGTCGCGGTCGCTGGCGCGCAGCACCTTGGCCCCGCCGACCGGGAACGTCTCCCCCGCCGGGTACAGGACCGGATAGGCCCCGCGGGTGGTGCGCAGGTAGCTGATGCCGGGCGTGGACACCATGGCCTCCACCAGCGCGGCGGTGCTGGTGGCGTCGCTGGGGTACAGGACCGTGGAGCCGTGCGCGGCCCGCAGCATGGCCAGGTCCTCCAGCCCCATCTGGGAGGGGCCGTCGGCGCCGATCTCGACCCCGGCGTGCGAGCCGACCAGCCCCAGGTCGACGCCGGAGATGGCGCCCATCCGGATGAAGTCGTGCGCTCGGGTCAGAAAGGCGGCGAAGGTCGAGGCGAACGGGCGGTAGCCGCGGACGCTCAGGCCGGTGGCCGCGGCCACCAGCTGCTGCTCGGCGATGAACATCTCGAAGTACCGGTGGGGGTAGGCGCGGGCGAACTCGTCGGCGAAGGTGGAGTTGCTCACCTCCCCGTCCAGGGCCACGACCCGCGGGTCGTGGGCGCCCACGGCGACCAGGGCATCGCCGTAGGCCTTGCGGGTGGCCACCTTGTCACCGACGGCGTACCGGGGCAGCGTCACCGCGCCGGTGGCCGCCCTCCGGTTCCCGTTCGTGGCCGGGGTGGCCGCGGGGCGCGGGCCGCGGAGCGCGAGCTGGCGGACCCCGCCGAGCTCGGCGATCGCCCGCTCGGCCATGTCGGCCGGGAACGGCTTGCCGTGCCAGCCGTTGCGGTCCTCGACCTCGGTGAATCCCTTGCCCTTGACCGTCCTGGCCAGGATGACCGTGGGCCGGTCGTCGGCGCGCGCGGCCGCGGCCATGGCGTGGTCGATGGCGCGCAGGTCGTGGCCGTCGATGACGAGGGTGCGGGCGCCGAACGCCTCGGCGCGGCGGGCATAGGCGTCCAGGTCCCAGCCCAGCTCGGTCGGTCCGCGTTGGCCGAGGCGGTTGACATCGACGATCGCGATCAGGTTGGACAGCTCGTAGTAGGCGGCTTTGTCCAGGGCCTCCCAGATGGATCCCTCGGTGAGCTCGCTGTCCCCGCACAGCACCCAGACCCGGTAGGACCGGCGCTCCAGGTACCTGCCGGCCAGGGCGATCCCGACCCCGTCGGCCAGCCCCTGGCCCAGCGACCCGGTGGCCACGTCCACCCAGGGCAGCACCGGGGTGGGGTGGCCCTGCAGGCGCTGCCCGAAGCGCCGGTAGCCGCCGAGCAGCTCCTGTTCGGAGACGACCCCGACGGCTCGGAACACCGAGTACAGCAGCGGGCTGGCGTGGCCTTTGGAGAAGACGAGGTGGTCGTTGTCCGGCGACTTGGGGTGGTCCCAGTCGGAGCGCAGGTGCCGGGCGACCAGCACGGCCAGCAGGTCGGCGGCCGACATGCTGGAGGTGGGATGCCCCGAGCCGGCGGCGGTGCTGGAGCGGATCGAGTCCACCCGCAGCTGGGCGGCCAGCTCGGCCACGGTGTCCAGGTCGATCTGGGACGGGAGGGTTCTGGTCACGGTCGCTCCTCGGTGAACGCGCCGACACTGCAGCTCGCATTGGGCTCCCGGGCGGGAGGGCTAGTCACCTCCACCCGCGGGCCCCCCGTTGGCGCTCTGGTCCACACCCGCCGGCACCACGGCCGGAGCCGGCGCCGGCGACGGGGGCGGCGGGGTGACCGCCGCCGCCTCCCTGGTCAGGAAGTTGCCCAGCTCCTCGATCGTGCTCATCAGCGGGGCCGGGAACACCACCGTGGTGTTGTGGTCCACGCCGATCTCGACCAGGGTCTGGAGGTTGCGGAGCTGGAGGGCCAGCGGGTGGGCCATCATGATGTCGGAGGCGGCGCCCAGCTGGTCGGCGGCCAGCTGTTCGCCCTCGGCGGCGATGATCTTGGCCCGCTTCTCGCGCTCGGCCTCGGCCTGGCGGGCCATGGCCCGCTGCATGGTGTCAGGCAGCTGGATGTCCTTGAGCTCGACCAGGGTCACCACCACGCCCCAGTCCTCGGTGGTCACATCGAGGATCTCGCGGATGCTGCGGTTGATCCGGTCGGTCTCGGCCAGGGTCTCGTCCAGGGTGTGCTGGCCGACCACCTTGCGCAGGGTGGTCTGGGCGATCTGGTTGATGGCCGCGGCCACGCTCTCGATCGCCACCACCGACTTGGTGGCGTCGACCACCCGGTAGTAGGCGACGGCGGACACGTCGATGCTGACGTTGTCGTGGGTGATGATGCCCTGGGACTGGATCGGCATGGTCACGATCCGCAGCGACACCCGCCGCAGCACCTCGATCAGGGGGATGATCAGGGTCAGCCCGGGCTCCCGGACTCCGACCACGCGGCCCAGGCGGAACAGCACGCCGCGCTCGTACTGCTGGACGATCCGCACCGACAGGGCCAGCCCAACCAGGACCACCACGGCCAGCACCACGACAACGGTTAGCGACGCAGACATCGATCCTCTCCTCTGCCGGTTGTCCCGGGCGACCTGGCCAGGATCGTGCGCACGTGGCGCGAGCGCATCGTGGCCAGTGCCACTCAGCGCCTCCCGGCTGTCCGGCATCTGCTGCTACCGGCCAGCTGCAATGGCCGGCGGCGTTTCCGGCCACCCGGAACGTCGACCTTCCCGCTGGCCACGATGCGCCGAAGCGGCGGCGTGGGCGATGGTTGCCGTGACCCGCCGCAGTCGGGTGGTCCAGGGACGGGAGGCAGGAGATGCGTGACGCGGCGAGGACCGGCGCGGGACCGGCGCGAGCCGGTGTGCTGGGACTGCCCAGCGGGGTGACCGCCGGCCTGTTCGATCTGGACGGGGTGCTGACCGACACCGCGGCGGCGCACGACCAGGCGTGGACCGAGATGTTCGACGCCTTCCTGCGGGAGCGGGCCGAGCGGACGGGCGAGCCCTTCCTCCCGTTCGACCCGGTGGCCGACTACGCCACCTATGTCGACGGCAAGCCGCGCCCGGACGGGGTCAGGGATTTCCTGGCCAGCCGCGGCATCGCCCTGCCCGAGGGGGACCCGGGCGACGGCCCGGAGGCGGAGACCGTCAACGGCCTGGGGAGCCGCAAGAACCAGGCGCTGCTGCGGCGGATCCGCGAGGAGGGCGTGGAGGTGTTCGAGGGCTCCAGGCGGTACCTGGAGGCCGTGCGGGACGCCGGGCTGCGCCGGGTGGTGGTCTCCTCCAGCGCCAACACCGCGGAGATCCTGGCCGTCACCGGGTTGGCCGCGCTGGTGGAGGGCTGGATCGACGGCCTGGCGATCGCCGCGCAGGGGCTGAAGGGCAAGCCGGCGCCGGACGCCTTCCTGGCCGGGGCGCGCTGCGCCGGGGTCGAACCCGGGCAGGCCGCGGTGTTCGAGGACGCGCTCGCCGGCGTGGCGGCCGGCCGGGCCGGCGGGTTCGGGTTCGTGGTCGGGGTGGACCGGACCGGGCACGCGGACGCGCTGGCCGCCCACGGCGCCGACGTCGTCGTCGGCGACCTGGCCGACCTGCTGGGCGCCGGGAACGGGCAGGTCGCCCGGTGACCGAGGCGGCGGTGTTCCCGGTCGAGCCCTGGAGTGTCCGGGAGCGGGGCCTGGACCTCGACCTGCTCGCCCGCTCCGAGTCGCTGTTCGCGCTGTCCAACGGCCACCTCGGGCTGCGGGGGAACCTGGACGAGGGCGAGCCCTACGGCATCCCCGGGACCTACCTCAACTCCTTCTACGAGCTGCGGCCGATGCCGTACGCCGAGGTCGCCTACGGCTACCCCGAGGCCGGCCAGACGGTCGTCAACGTCACCAACGGCAAGCTCATCCGGCTGCTGGTCGACGACGAGCCGTTCGATGTCCGCTATGGGCGCCTGCTGGAGCACGAGCGGGTGCTGGACCTGCGCGCCGGAACCCTGACCCGCACCGCCGACTGGGAATCGCCAACCGGTGGCCGCGTCCGGGTCCGATCCAGGCGGCTGGTGTCGCTCACCCAGCGGGCGGTGGCCGCCATCGAGTACGAGGTCGAGGCGGTCGACCAGACGCTGCGACTGATCGCGCAGTCCGAGCTGGTGGCCAACGAGCCCACGCCGCCGCGCTCCGCTGACCCACGGGAGGCGGCCGCGCTGGAGGACCCGCTGGCCGCCCTCGACCAGGATCTCCACGACCACGGGGCGGTGCTGCTGCACCGCACCCGACGCAGCGGGCTGCAGCTGGCGGCCGGCATGGACCATCTGGTCGAGGCGCCGGGAAAGGTGAGCGTGGAGCGCGCGGCGACCCAGGACTGGGCGCGGACCAGCTTTGTGTGCACCCTGGAGCGCGGGCAGCGGCTGCGCATCGTCAAGCTGCTGGCCTACGGCTGGTCCGCCCTGCGGTCCACCTCGGCGCTGCGGGACCAGGTCGCCGCCGCGCTGACCGGCGCCCGCCACACCGGCCTGCGCCGGCTGCTGGCCGAGCAGCGGGCCTACCTGGACGAGTTCTGGGACGGCGCCGACGTGCGGGTCGAGGGCGACCCGGAGCTGCAGCAGGCGGTCCGATTCGCGCTGTTCCACGTCCTCCAGACGGGCGCCCGAGGGGAGCGCCGCTGCCTGCCCGCCAAGGGGCTGACCGGGCCCGGCTACGACGGACACACCTTCTGGGACACCGAGGCCTACGTGCTGCCGGTGCTGACCTACACCCAGCCGCAGGCCGCCGCCGACGCCCTCCGCTGGCGGCATTCCACCCTGGAGCTGGCCAGGCAGCGCGCCGCCACCCTGGGGCTGCGCGGCGCCGCGTTCCCCTGGCGCACCATCCATGGTGAGGAGTGCTCCGGCTACTGGCCGGCCGGCACCGCCGCCTTCCACGTCAACGCCGACATCGCCGCCGCGGTGACCCGCTACCGGGCGGTGACCGGCGACGAGACGCTGGAGGTCGAGGCCGGGCTGGAGCTGCTGGTCGAGACCGCCCGGCTGTGGATGTCGCTGGGTCACCACGACGTCGACGGCGCCTGGCACATCGCCGGCGTCACCGGGCCGGACGAGTACACCGCCATCGTCACCGACAACCTGTTCACCAACCTCGCCGCCGCCCACAACCTGCGCGGCGCGGCCGAGGCCGCGGACCGCCACCCCGACCTGGCCCGCGGCCTCGGCGTCACCGTCGAGGAGCTGGCGGCCTGGCGGAAGGCGGCCGACGCGGTCACCGTCCCCTACGACCCCGGGCTCCGGGTGCACCAGCAGAGCGCGGGGTTCACCCGGCTGCCGGCGTGGGACTTCGAGGCGTCCCGGGGCAGGTATCCGCTGTTGCTGCACGCGCCGTACTTCGACCTGTACCGCCGCCAGGTGGTCAAGCAGGCCGACCTGCTGCTGGCCCAGTACTGGTTCGCCCATCGCTTCGACGACCAGGACAAGGCGCGCAACGTCGACTACTACGAGCGGCGCACCGTCCGAGACTCGTCGCTGTCCTCGGCCATCCAGGCGGTGACCGCCGCCGAGGTGGGACACCTGGAGCTGGCCTACGACTATGCCTGTGAGGCGGCCCAGGTGGACCTGCGAGACCTCGAGCACAACAGCGCGGACGGGCTGCACATCGCCTCGCTCGCCGGCGTCTGGACGGCGCTGGTCGCCGGGTTCGGCGGCCTGCGCGAGCACGATGGGACGCTGTCGTTCGCCCCCCAGCTTCCGGACCGCATCAGCCGGCTGAGCTTCACCCTGCGCTGGCGGGGCCTGCGGCTGGGCGTCGACATCGAGCCCGACCGGGCCACCTACACCCTCCGCGACAGGACGAGCGCCTCGCTGGCGTTGCGCCACAACGGCGAGGCCGTCACCGTGACCGCGGCAACGCCCGTCACCGCGCCGATCGGCAAGCGCCACCCGATGCTGCCACGCCCACCCCAGCCACCCGGCCGCGAGCCCACGCACCCGAGCATCGGCCAGCCGGTCGACGGCAGCCGGCGGTCCGCGACCTAGGTCGGCAAGTGGAACGGGACGCTGGTGATGACGATGCCCGGGAGGGGTCGCAGGGCGCGGCCAAGCCTCGACCCGACGTTGCTGTGCAGCAGCCGCTGCCACCGCCGCTTGGCGACCACTTGCGGCACCACCACCGTGATCGTCAGGTCCGGGCGCTGCTCGTGTAGCTCGCGCACGTACGCCGTCAGCGTCGCGACCAGCGCGCGATAGGGCGATACGACGACCTCCAGCGGGAGCTGGTCTCCCCATGCATGCCAATAGCTCCGGAAGCGGCTGCCCTCGTCCTCGTCCGGCGCGATGTGGACGGCGAGCACGGGCTGGCTCAGCGACGTGGCGTAGGCGAGCGCTCGGAGGTACGCGAGATTCATCGTCTCCACGTAGACGAGGGTCAGCTGGCGAACCTCATCCGGTTCCTCTTCCCGCTCGGCGATTCCGCTGTCGGCGCGTCGCGACCGGCCGGCGACGCCACGGGCCGTCGGGACGACAGGCATCGCCTGGCCGCCCGCAGGTGGCCGGTGCAGCGCGACCGCGCGCCCGGCGGCGTCGTAGTGACGGCGGATGCGCAGAGACAGCAGGACGATCGCGGGAACGAGGAGCGCGACGACCCAGCCACCCTCGGTGAACTTGACGCTCGCGGTGATGACGAGCACGACACCCGACGCGATCGCGCCGGCGATGTTGAAGATGATGCTGGCGCGCCAGCCCGGCTCGCGGCCACGCCACCAATGGACGACCATCCCGGCCTGCGAGAGCGTGAAGGCGAGGAAGACGCCAACCGCGTAGAGCGGGATCAGGCGCCCGACGGAGCCGCCGAGCGCCGCGTAGATGACGGCCGCGAAGGCGCCGAGAAAGCTGATGCCGTAGGAGAAGGCAAGCCGGTCACCCATGTGCATGAACATCCGCGGAGCGACGTTGTCGCGGGCGAGGAAGAAGAGAAGCCGCGGGAAGTCGTTGAACGCGGTGTTGGCCGCGAGGAGCAGGATCAGCGCCGTCGCCGCCTGCACGGAGCCGTACAGCACGCCGTGCCCGAGCTCGCGGCGCGCGAGCTGCGAGAGCACGGTCTGGGACGGCGACGGGACGACCCCGTCGAGCCATGTCAGCAGGACGATCCCGGCGAACATGGTCAGCAGCAGGGTCATCATCAACGTCAGGGTGGTGCGCGCGTTCCGCCACTCGACCGGCTTGAACGCCGGAATGCCGTTCGAGATCGCTTCGATGCCCGTCATCGCCGTCGCCCCCGAGCTGAACGCTCGCAGCACGAGCAGCAGCCCGACCGCCTCGGTGGCGTGGACCGGCGGAGCTGGGATCGCCGCGAAGCCACGCTCGGCCGCGTTGAGGAGACCCACGGTGATCAGCAGGGACATGGCCGCTATGAAGAGATAGGTCGGCCACGCGAACAAGGCTCCGCCTTCACGGATGCCGCGCAGGTTGCCGGCGACTAGGACGACGATCGCGGCGATCCCGAGCAGGAGCTCGTCGCCCGCAAGGGCGGGGATCGCCGAGGTCATCGCCGCCACCCCTGCCGCGACCGAGATCGCGACGGTCAGGATGTAGTCCAGCATCAGCCCGGCCGCCGCCGCCAGCCCGGAGACAACCCCGAGGTTCGCCGACGCGACGATGTAGGAGCCCCCGCCGCCGGGATAGGCGCGGATCGTCTGACGGTAGGAGAGCCCGACCGCGACCATCAGCAGCGCGATGGCCCCTGCGACCGGCAGCGACCGTCCGAGCGCCCGGTGCCCGCCCAGCACGAGGACCGCGAGCATCGCCTCCGGTCCGTAGGCGACGGAGGAGAGCGCGTCGCTGGAGAGCACCGGCAGGGCGATCAGCTTGCGCATCCGCTCGCGCGCGACCGCGCCGCTCTGAAGCGGCGGCCCGACGATCACCCGGCGAAGGCGCGCGAGGGTCGGCTCGGCCTCCTCGCTCACCTGCTCCGTCGCCGCGAGATCGCTCGCCCGCCTGGCGTCCAGCCGGATCGACACGAAGCGCCCGCGCCGGGGGGAGGACCGGCCCGCCGAGACGCGCAGGCCCGGGTCGACCGGCAGCGGGGAGCGGCGTCCGTCGCCGAGCGCCTGATGCCACTTGTCGCCGATCCTTCGCAGCAGCGCCACCTGGTCGTCGTCGAGCGGCGGATAGGCGGCCGACGGGCTCAGCCCGACCGGCCGCTGGCGCTGCAGGGGCTTGGCGCGCTGCCTGGTCATCCGCACCTGCGGCATTCCGCATCCCCCGATTTGGGCGCATGGCGATCGTCGCGGTCGAGGATCGCGTCGCGGCGCCCCGGTGTCTGCCCGGCCAGCCTCCGTCGGCGTCCCCTGCGGGCGGTGATCTTGGGCTACCGGCCAGCCGGTAGCGCAGGGTTGATCCGCCGTTGGCAGCCTCGATTCCGGCGAGCAGGAAGAGCAAACCTCGGGCTGGCAGCAATCGGGTACGGCCGCTGGCGGCGATGCCGGACGGCCTCGGCGCGGGGGAACCTCGTGGAGACGGCGCGAGCAACCGCGTCGTCCACCCCGACAGGGAGGGGACGTGAAGGCAAGCCAGATCCTGCGCGACCACGGGCAGAGCCTCTGGGTCGACAACATCACCCGGGGCCTGCTCGACTCCGGCCAGCTACAGCGCTACATCGACGACTATTCGGTCACCGGCCTCACCTCCAACCCGTCGATCTTCGACAAGGCCGTCGCCTCCGGCGACTACGACGACGCGATCCGGGAGCGGTCCCGGACCGGGCGCTCCGACGAGGCGCTCTTCCTCGAGCTGGCGATCGGGGACCTCCGGCGGGCGGCAGACGCCTTCCTGCCGATCCACGAGCGCACCGACGGCGTCGACGGCTGGGTGTCGCTGGAGGTGTCGCCACTGCTCGCGCGCGACACGGCGGCGACCATCGACGCCGCCAAGTCGCTACACGTCGAGCGCCGGCTTGCGCGGCAGCTCGATCCGGCGATCGGGTCGGTCGTCTCGGTCGACGTGCCCGAGCTCGCCGCGCGGCTCCAGGCCGACGGGGCCAGGCAATTCGTGGCGGCCTGGACGACCTGATGGGCAGGTCGCCGCCCAGCGCGCGGCGCTCACCTGACCCGTAACGGACGACACCGGAGGAGAGGCTCAATGGCGACCATTCCCCTGCGCGAGCGCCCTTCGTGGAAGGCGCTGGAGAAGCACCACGCCGAGATCGGCGGACGGCACCTGCGCGACCTGTTCGCCGAGGACCCGGACCGCGGGGAGCGCCTGCGCGCCGAGGCGGCCGGGCTCTACCTCGACTACTCGAAGAACCGGATCACCGACGAGACGCTCCAGCTGCTGTTCGAGCTCGCCCGCGAGTGCCAGCTGGAGCAGCGCCGGGACCTGATGTTCGCCGGGGCGCCGATCAACACCTCCGAGCACCGGTCGGTGCTGCACGTGGCCCTGCGGATGCCCAAGGGAAGCTCCCTGGTGGTCGACGGCGTCGACGTGGTCGCCCAGGTGCGCGAGGTCCTCGACCGGATGGCCGACTTCGCCCAGCGGGTCCGCTCCGGACGGTGGAAGGGTCATACCGGCAGGCCGATCCGCAACGTCATCAACGTCGGTATCGGCGGCTCCGACCTGGGCCCGGTGATGGCGTACGAGGCGCTGCGCCACTACACCCGGCGGGACATGACCTTCCGGTTCGTGTCCAACGTCGACGCCACCGACCTTGTGGCTGACCAACGCCCACTCGGCCCGTGACTGGGTGCTCGGCCAGCTCGGCGACGAGGCCGCGATCGCCAGGCACTTCGTCGCGGTCTCGACCAACGCCGAGCGAGTCGCCAAGTTCGGCATCGACACCGCGAACATGTTCGGGTTCTGGGACTGGGTCGGCGGCCGGTACTCGATGGACTCCGCCATCGGCCTGTCCACCATGCTGGCGGTCGGCCCGGAGCAGTTCGGTGAGATGCTGGCCGGGTTCCACGAGATGGACGAGCACTTCCGCACCGCCCCGCTCGCCGCGAACCTGCCGGTGCTGCTGGGGGTGCTCACGGTGTGGTACGTGAACTTCCTCGGCGCGCACAGCGTCGGCGTGGTGCCGTACGAGCAGTACCTGAAGCGGTTCCCGGCGTACCTGCAGCAGCTCACCATGGAATCCAACGGCAAGCACGTCACCCGCGACGGGGACCGGGTCGACTACGACACCGGCCCGGTGTACTGGGGCGAGCCGGGCACGAACGGCCAGCACAGCTTCTTCCAGCTGCTCCACCAGGGCACCCGGCTCATCCCGGTCGACCTGATCGGGTTCGGCAAGGCCGTCAACCCGCTGGGCGACCATCACGACATCCTGTCCTCCAACGTCTTCGCCCAGGCCCAGGCGTTGGCCTTCGGCAGGACCGAGCAGGAGGTCCGGGCCGAGGGCACCGCGCCGGAGGCGCTGGCGCACCGGGTGATGGAGGGCAACCGGCCCACCAACGTGCTCCTGGCCGAGAAGCTCACCCCCCGGCTGCTCGGCGCGCTGGTCGCGCTCTACGAGCACAACGTGTTCACCCAGGGGACGATCTGGGGGATCGACTCCTTTGATCAGTGGGGCGTCGAGCTCGGCAAGCAACTCGCCGTCGAGATCATCCCCGAGCTGACCAGCCAGACCGAACCGGAGCTCGGCCGCGACTCGTCCACCGACGCGCTGATCCGCCGGTACCGCGACCTGAGGCGCTGACCCGGAGCCTGCGCGGTTCCGACAGGAGACTGGAGGCGAGCATGACAGACGCACAGCACATGAAGCTCGGGATGGTCGGGCTCGGCCGGATGGGCTCGGACATGGCGCGCCGGCTGCTCCGGGCCGGCCACCAGTGCCGCCTGTACGACAGATCGCAGGGGCCGGTGCACCAGCTCGTCGGCGAGGGCGCCGAAGAGGCAGGGTCGCTGGCCGGGCTGGTGGCCGGACTGGCCCCTCCGCGCGCGGTGTGGCTGATGCTGCCGGCCGCGGTCACCGGGAGCACCGTGACCGAGCTGCTGGACCTGCTGGAGCCCGGCGACGCGATCGTCGACGGCGGCAACTCCTCCTACCGCGACGACATCGATCGCGCGAAGGCCGCCGCCAGCCGGGGGATCGACTACGTCGACTGCGGCACCAGCGGCGGCGTGTGGGGCCTGGAGCGCGGCTACTGCCTGATGATCGGGGGACCCGACCGCGCGGTCGACCGGCTGCGGCCAATCTTCGCCGTCCTGGCCCCCGGGGTGGCGGCCGCCCCGCGGACCCCCGGCCGGACCGGCGAGCCGTCGCCGGCCGAGCAGGGCTTCCTCCACTGCGGGCCGTCGGGCGCGGGCCACTTCGTCAAGATGGTCCACAACGGCATCGAGTACGCCCTGATGGCCGCCTACGCCGAGGGCCTGGACATCATCCGCGGCGCCGGGGTCGGGGCCCGACCGCCCGCCGCCGACGCCGAGACCGCCCCGCTGCGCGACCCGCGGTACTACCCCTACGACGCCATCGACCTGGCCGAGGTGGCCGAGGTGTGGCGGCGCGGCAGCGTGATCGGCTCCTGGCTGCTCGACCTCACCGCCGAGGCCCTGCTGGCCGACCCGCGCCTGGACCAGTTCGCCGGCCGCGTCGCCGACTCCGGCGAGGGCCGCTGGACCTCGATCGCGGCGATCGAGGAGGGCGTCCCCGCGACGCTGCTCACCGCCGCGCTGTACAGCCGCTTCGCCTCCCGCGGCAGCGCCCTGTTCGCCGACAAGGTGGAATCGGCCCAGCGCCTGGAGTTCGGCGGGCACGTCGAGCGGCGGGCGGCGTCGTGAGCGGCCCGGCCGGCGAGGTCCTGGTGCTGTTCGGCGCCACCGGCGACCTCGCCCGCAAGATGCTCTGGCCCGCGCTGTACCGGCTCGGCGAGCGCGGCCAGCTCACCGTGCCGGTGGTCGGGGTCGCGCTGACCGACCAGGACGCCGACCAGCTGCGCAGCCACGTCGCGGCCAGCGCGCGCGCCGCCCTGGGCGACCGGGTCGACCAGGCGGCGCTGGAGTCCCTGCTCCAGCGGGTGCACCTGGTGGCCGGCGACTTCGCCGACGCCGACACCTTCGACCGGCTGGCCAAGCTGCTGGCCGAGCTGGTCGGCGCGCAGGCGTTCGCGGTGCACTACCTGGCCGTGCCGCCGGGCCTGTTCGTCACCGTCGCCGACGGGCTGGCCGCGGCCGGGCTGGCCGAGCGGGCCCGGCTGGTGGTGGAGAAGCCCTTCGGCCGCGACCTCGCCTCCGCCCGCCAGCTCAACGCGCGGCTGCGCCGCCACTTCGACGAGGAGCGGCTGTTCCGCGTCGACCACTACCTCGGCAAGGAATCGGTCGAGGACCTGCTGGTGCTGCGGTTCGCCAACACCCTGCTGGAACCGCTGTGGAACCGAAGCTGGATCCAGCGCATCGAGATCACCATGGCGGAGGACTTCGACGTGGCCGACCGCGGCTCGTTCTACGACGCGGTCGGCGCCGTGCGCGACGTGGTCCAGAACCACCTGCTCCAGGCGCTGGGCTACCTGATGATGGAGGCGCCGGACAGCGACGCGGCCGAAGACCAGCGGGACGCCAAGCAGCGGCTGTACCGGGCGGTGCGCTCGGTGGACCCCGCGGCGGTGGTCCGCGGCCAGTACGACGGCTACCGGCAGACGCCCGGCGTCGCCGCCGACTCCACCACCGAGACCTACGTGGCGCTGACCCTGCACGTCGACAACTGGCGCTGGATCGGCGTCCCGGTCCACCTGCGGGCCGGCAAGGCGCTGCCGGTCACGGTGGTGGACGTCGTCCTGGTGCTGCGCCCGCCGCCGCGCGCCCTGTTCTCCGGTCCCGGCCAGGGACCGCCACCGCCGGACCGGATCCGGTTGCGCATGCAGCCCGACGCCGGGGTGACCTTCACGCTGCTGGCCAAGCGGCCCGGTGACGGCGACGTCGCCACCGAGATCCCCGTGTCGGTGGACTTCCGCGCCGTCCTCGGCGCGGCCGAGCAGCCCTATGAGCGGATCCTCACCAACGCGGTGGCCGGCGACCCGGCCCATTTCGCCCGGATGGACAACCTGGAGGAGGCCTGGCGGATCGTCGGCCCGGCGCTCGACATGGGAACCGAGCCGCTCCCCTATCCGGTGGGGAGCTGGGGACCAGCGGCGGCCGACAAGCTGCCCGGCCAGGCCGGCTGGCAGCCACTGCCAGACCCACCGGAACACCGATAAGGAGCAGCGCTGATCATGGAACACGAGCTGGTGACCGTCGCGGACGCGGCGTCCCTGGCTACCCGGGCGGCCGGCTTCGTGGCGGGCCGGGCGCGGGCGGCGGTGGCAGACCACGGGCAGTTCAGCTTCGCGGTCAGCGGCGGAACGACCCCGTGGGCGATGTTCGCCCAGCTGACGCGCCACGACCTGCCCTGGGACGCGGTGCGGATCTACCAGGTGGACGAGCGGGTCGCCCCCGATGGCGACCCGGACCGCAACCTGACGCACCTGCGCCAGAGCCTGGGGCGCCTCCCGGCGGTGGTCCACCCCAGGGCGGAGGAGCTGCTGTGGCTGGTCAGCGGGGCCGACAAGCACCGGGCGCTGAGCCGGCTGCTGGCCCGCGACCCGTCGATCCCGGCCGGCCGGGTCGACGCCGAGCACTCGACGATCTTCGCCGACGCCGCCAGTGTCGCCGACCAGACCGGCACCAGCGCCACCGGGGACGCGTCGTGAGCGCCACCCGCATCCGGCTGCTGCTGGCCGACGTCGACGGCACGCTGGTGACCCAGGACAAGGTCCTCACCGCCGGCGCCGTCGAGGCGGTGCGCCGCCTCCACGACGCGGGTGTCCTCTTCGCCGTCACCAGCGGCCGCCCGCCGCGTGGCATGGCCATGCTCGTCAGGCCGCTCGGCCTGCGGACCCCCATCGCCGCGTTCAACGGCGGCCTGCTCGTCGACCCCGACATGCAGGTCATCGAGCAGCGGGTCATCCCCCAGGACCTCGTCGTCCCCATCGCCGACCTGCTGAGATCGTACGGCCTGGACGTGTGGAGCTACCGCGGCGCGGACTGGTACGTCCCCGACCCCGCGGGCCCGCACGTGGCCCGCGAAGCCTGGACCGTCAAGTTCCAGCCCAAGGTCATGGCCCGCATCGGAGACGTCACCGACAACGTCGCCAAGCTCGTCGGGGTCAGCGACGACCACGACGCGGTGTCCAAGGCCTGGTCGGCGGCGCACGATCAGTTCGGCGACCATGTCACCGCGGCCGCGTCCCAGCCCTACTACCTCGACGTCACCCACCCCGACGCCAACAAGGGCCGGGTCGCCCGCTACCTCGCGCGACGGTACCGGCTCTCGGCCATGGAGATCGCCACCATCGGCGACATGCCCAACGACGTCCTGATGTTCGCCCACTCCGGGCTCAGCATCGCCATGGGCAACGCCGACCCGCAGGTCAAGCGGGCGGCCCGCCGCATCACCGGCACCAACGACAACGAGGGCTTCGCCAAGGCCGTGGAGCGCTTCATCCTGACCTCGGCGCCGCGCCTGTCCTGACCGTTGGTAGGACTTCCTGGTGGCGCCGCCTGGCGCGCTGGCTCAGGCTGGCCGGACGGTGGCGGCGGTGCCGTAGGCGACGATCTCGGCCAAGCCGTTGCCGAGGTCCGAGGAGTCGAACCGCACCCCGAGGACGGCGTTGCCGCCGAGCTGCCGGGCGTGGTCGACGAGGCGCTGCAGGGCGGTGTGCCGGGCCTGGTCGACCACCTCGGTGAACTCCTTGACCTCGCCCGCCTTGAGCGAGCGGACGGTGCCGGTCAGGCCCTTGGTGATCCCGACGCTGCGCACGATCAGGCCCCAGGACAGGCCGAGGGTGCGTTCCACCGTGTAGCCGGGCAGCTCGAAGGTGGTCGAGGTGGGCATGCCGTCTGCCGGCCCGCCGGTCACGGATGCGCCGGCGGCCGGGATGCCAGTCACCGCCGGTCCTCGTCGGCCGCCCAGGTCAGCGCGGGCAGCGCCCAATGCGACGGGCCCACCCCGACCACACTCCTGGCCACCTGGTCCACCTCCAACTCCTGCGACGTCAAGGGGGTGATCACACCATACGTGGCGCCCATCGGCGAGGTGCCGCCGGTTCGGACGCCGCTCGCGAGTCGCTCGGCGGCAGCTATCGTGCGACCACAATGTGGTCGTGCGCGTCAGGAAGGAGGGCCATGAGCATCAGGCGAGTCGTGCCCAACATCGCCGCGGACAGGCTGGATGCCTCCCGCGACTTCTATGTCGGCCTGCTTGGCTTCCAGGTCGCGATGGACATGGGCTGGATCGTGACCTTCGCATCCCCGAGCAACCCGACCGCCCAGGTCAGCGTCCTGCGCGAGGACGCCTCGGCGGCCGTCGTCCCGCAGATCAGCGTCGAGGTCGCCGACGTCGACGCCGTCCATGCCGAGGCCCTGCGGCGCGGCCTTGAGATGGTGCATCCGCTGACCGACGAGCCTTGGGGCGTGCGGCGCTTCTTCGTCAAAGACCCGAACGGGGTGGTGCTCAACGTGGTCAGCCACCGTCGCCCATGACCACGCCCAACGGCAGCATCACCAGCAACGGCGACGAGGCCACGATCACCTGAGCTGACCGTCGGGGCGGGCTTCCTCGACCACCTGCCCCGGCAGGAGGCGATCGCGCTGCTCAACAGCGGCTGGAGGCACTGGACGGCTGGCAGGCGGAGGTCGCCCGCCACTGGACACCCGACCGCGACGACACCCGCAACTGGGAGCCGACCACCGAGATCCTGCGGCTGTGGACGAACTACTCCGCCAGCGGCGCCGACACGAGCCCAGGACCCGCCGAAGGTGACCTGGTCGAGGCGCTGGCCAGCGCAGCCGACCTCGACGCGGTCCTGTCGACCGACTGAGCGACGCCACCGACGGGAAGTCGTACCATCTCGTGGATGGCCTACGACGAGGACCTTGCCGATCGCATCCGTGAGCTGGTCGCCGGCGAACCCGACCTCACCGAACAGAAGATGTTCGGCGGGCTGGCGTTCCTGATCGGGGGCAACATGGCCGTGGCGGCGAGCGGCCAAGGGGGCGTGCTGGTCCGCGTCGACCCGGCGGAGTCGGACGCGCTGGTGGCGAGCACGAGCGCTCACCCCATGGAGATGGGCGGCCGGCAGATGACGGGATGGCTTCGCGTCGGCCCCGAAGACCTCCGCACCAAGCGCCAGCTCACCAGGTGGGTGGAGCTCGGCACGACCTATGCCCGCTCCCTCCCCGCCAAGCGGGAGCCACCGCGAAGCCGGACACCAAAGCGGGGCTGAGACGCAACATCGGTTCGATGTGCGGACCTGGTGGACCTGTCGCGCAGCTCGCGCAGGCGGGCGTGGGCGTACTCGCAGATGACGGCGTGGGCGTACACCGCTCTGGGGACGTCGCGGCCCGTGCGGGGCTGGATGATGAAGCCCTCCGGCCGCCAGGTGCGGAAGGTCATGTCGCCGGTGAGGTCGGCCAGGCAGGCCAGCAGGGTCTCGTCGAGCTGCAGGGAGTGGACCGCGCGCCGGTACTCGGCGGCCGTCAGGCACCACGCGAACGGGATGTTCATGCAGCACAGGGCCGTCTCGATGTCCAGGCGCAGGAACCGGCGGGAGCCGGGCTCGGCGTCGATGGCCGGGACCTCCAGGCCGGACAGGTCCAGCTCGGCCGGCGCCAGCAGGGCCGCCCGCGACCGCTCGCCGAGGTCGAGCACGAGATTGTAGACGTTCAGGTCGTGCTCGATGACCGCGCCGTCGCCGAGCTCGGCCAGGCTGGTCGGCAGCAGCTCGACCCGGGGGATGTCGTCCGGCCCGGCGTTGGCGGCGATCACATTGAGCAGGTTGGTCTCGACGATGAAGTGCCGCACCAGCAGCTCGACCGCCTCCGGGGACACGAAGCGGCGCAGGAACCACAGGCAGAGTCGGTCCATGGCGGCGTGGGCCGAGAACTGGAACGGCAGCAGCCGCTTGAGCAGGCAGATCAGGGCGACCAGGGCGCGCGAGACGACGCTGGCCGGGAGCAACAGGTAGCGGCGGGTCCAGCGGCTCTGGTCGCGGGCCAGCAGCTCGATCACCCGCCGGTCGAGCTGGAGGGTGGGGTCGGCGGCCAGGGCGTCCCAGATGGACGGGTTGGCCCGGTCACGGGCCGGGTGGCCCGGGTCAGGCATGGTCGAGCTCCTCGAGCTGCAGCGCGTACAGGCGGGCTGTGACCTTGGCGGTCTTGACGATGCGCTCGGCGGCGGCCCGGTCGACGGCCGGGGAGCGCAGGAACTGCCGGAGCAGCTCGAAGTGGTCGTCGTCGTTGACGCCGTGGTAGCGCAGGAAGCGGACCTGGTCGTCGGCCAGGCCGAGGCGGGCCTGGAGCAGCTCGGCCCAGCGCAGCGCCTTGGCCGCGCCGAGCCCCTCGATCACGAACATGGCACCGAGCAGGTCGATCGGGTCGGGCTGGCCGGCCCGGTGGAAGATGAAGGCGGACAGGGCCTCGCTGCCGATGTTCTTGGACGCCCCCTGGATCTCCTCCAGTGAGCCACCCACGGCCAGGTAGTCCTGCTCGAGCAGCTGGTAGTCGCGGTGCTCCTCGCCGGCGTGGAGGATGAACGCGCTGCGCAGCGGGAACAGCTCGGCCGACATGCTGGAGGCCGCCCTGGCGATCCAGCGGCCGCCGTCGACGACCTGCTGGCGCAGGTTGACCAGCAGCCGCCGGTACTCGCCGAGGGTGACCTCCCCCTGCTCGATCCGGCGCACCAGCTCGACCGAGCGGAGCCGCCGCTCGAAGTCGGCCCATACGAGCGCGAGCTGGAGCAGCAGCCAGCGGGCGACCTCGCCGTCGTCGGCGGCGGGCTCGCCCAGCGGGGAGGCCGCCGGTGGCGGCTCGGCCAGGACGGCGGTCGCCGCCGATGGCGCCGGCGCCGGCCGGTCCTGCCGGGGCCCGGCCACGCAGGTGAGGTGGGCGAAGGCGACGGTGAAGCGGCCCGACTCGGGGACCATGAGCAGGACCCGGTCGCCGGGCCGGAACCGGCCGCTGCGCCAGCACTCCTCGAGCATCACGAAGATGCTGGCCGCGCCCGTGTTGCCCCTGGTCGGCAGGTTGGTGAACCAGCGCTCGGCCGGGATGGCCAGGCCGGTCGCCTCCAGGAGGCGATGGATCTCGGGGCGGAAGTGCTCGGAGCTGTAGTGGCACAGCAGGTGGTCGACCCGGCCCGGGTCGACCAGCCCGCGCAGGGTGAGGCGGGCCAGCTCGGCCACGCCCAGCTCGACCAGCCCGGGCAGCGCCCCGATGTCCTGGCGCAGGTGCAGCAGACCGGCGGCCTCCGCCCCGGCGATGGTCGGCTGGTCCAGCCAGGTCGCGCCGGCCCCCGGCGTCCGCGTCTCCCGCGTGCCGGCGTACATGCAGGTATCGTGCTCGTGGGCGTAGGAGGCCAGGTGCACCCAGTCGACCCGCAGCGACTCCCCCGCCGGCCGGGGCTCGCCCTCCAGCACCACCGCTCCGGCGCCGTCCGACAGCATCCAGCGCAGGAACTCGGCGTCGTAGCCTGGCCGCTCGCCGGCCTCGTAGCGGCTCGCCTTGAGGCTGCGGCTGGCCAGCTCGGAGCCGACCGCGACGGCGACCGGGTGCTCGCCGAGGCGGACCGACGCGGCCGCCGCCTTGAACGCGGCCATCCCCGAGCAGCACACCCCACCGGCCGACAGCGTCTCCAGCGGCCCGCCCCCCAGCCGTCCGTGGACCATGGACGCGAACCCGGGGACCAGCACGTCCCCCTGGGTCGTCCCGGCGGCCAGCATGCCGACGTCGGCCAGCGTGATCCCGCGCTCGCCGAGCGCGGCCAGGACCGCCCGGGCCGCCAGTTCCTCGTTGAGCATGGTGGTGTCGCCGCGCTCGTTCAGGGCGTAGTGCCGGCTGGTGATGCCGTTGGCGGCCAGCACGCGCCGCCGGAGCCGGCTCGGCCGGCCGTCGACGCACCCGAGCAGCCGCTCGGCCTCCTCCCCGGACACCGGCTCCCCTGGCAGGAACGCCCCGCACCCGGTGACGAACACCGGCTGACCCGTCTCGACCATCGACGCCTCCAGCAACGAGCGACCGTGACCCTGGCACACTCGCACGCCGGGGAGCGTCGACACATCGGGCCCCGCCCCCGATCCGCCCGGCGGACGTCCCCATCTCGTCTGGGTACATCCGGCAAGCGCCGGCCAAGGCGCGGCGGGCGAACGGTCCGTCCCCCCGGGGCCGCCATGAACAGGGGGGCTACCCGAAGTCGAGGCACGGCCACCCTGGCGCCCCGACCAGCGGCCGACTGACCGCCGGACGCGCGCCAGAGGTCAGGGTTGGTCGTCGCCCGACGCCTGGTCGCTGCCGGCGGGGGCCGGATCGCGCCGCGTTGTCTCATAGGCATCGAGCCACCGCTTGATCTGACGCCGCTTGACCTCCGGAACCACCTGGAAGAACAACACCACCACGACACCGGTCCACAGCGCATACCCCAGCGCATACAGCAGATCGGCCACCAGGCCAAGCAGCTCCGTCGTCACCGACGACTTGAGCAGGTAACCGCCGACATGGGCGGCCAGCCCAACCACGAAGCCGACCCCCAGGCTCTGGTACAGGATCCGCTGGCCATACGCCGACCGCCGCAACTCCGGCAGGTGCTTGTCCATCCAGGCCAGCGCCTCGGGATCGCCCAGTCGCGGGTCGAGCCCCTGGTCAGGGAACGGCTGTGGAGCGCCCGTTGGGCCTGGTTCTCCGCTCATGGCCGAACCTCCCAGCCAGCTCCGGTCCGCGGCGTCACGCGCCCTGGTCCCGCGTGCTGTCCACATCCGAACCGATGGCGCCAAGGCGACCACCCTACCGCTGCTGCTCCCCCATCGCTGCTGAGCCGACCCACGACCTCCCGGAGCCGTTGGCGTGCTGCGAAGTGTCGTGGTCGACCCGATGAGGGCTGGTGGGTAGTCGCTGATCGTGGATGACCGGCGTATCCGAGGGGTCGTGTTCGATTCCGGCGACGTGCTGATCCATCCGATCGGTCGGCGCTGGAACCCGCGCTACGACTTCGAGGACATCCTGATCGCCCATCAGCCCGAGACTCCGGTCGAGCGGTTCCCAGAGGCGTTCGCGGCGAGGTGCTCGGATGTGACAAGCCGGATCCGCGATGTACGCGGCCGGCCGTGAGCTGCTCGGCCTCGATCCCGGTGCCTGCCTGGTCGTCGACGACGATCCGCAGCTCGTCTTGGCCGCCATCCGGCTCGGGCACCATGGGGTTGCGCTCACGCGCGGCGGGGAGCCGACGCCGGCCGCTGTCCCGGCGATCAGGTCGCTGGACGAGCTACCGCCGATCGTCAACGGAGCGCCGTAGAGCAGCGGGGCCTGCGCCTCGCTCCACTCGGACACCACCACCTTGTGGATCTCGTTGTTGCGCTCGCCGGTCTCGCGGTGGATGTCGGCCACCTCGGGGTTGGCGGCCACCGCCGGGGACACCTTGGGGTCGGCGGCCGCTCAGGTTGTGCTCGTCGAAGAAGTCGTCCATCGGCAGGGCCATGACGTTGCCCCCAGGGCCTTCGACGTAGCCGTCCAGCGACATGATGTTGGCGACGATGAGCCGGCGCATGGTGCACCTCCAGGTTGGTGGGCGAGCGGTCACCCGATGAGAGACACCCTCGGCGCCGGATTCATCGGTCCGGCCCACCTAGCTCCAACGGGACCGGGAAGCGGCGGTGCACCTGGGGGTCGAGGAAGCCGGCGATCCAGGAGATCTGGCCGTTCCGCAGGCTCAGCACGTTGACCGCGCCCAGCCGGAATCGCTGGCCGTCGTGCTGGTAGCAGGCGAACGCCGGCTGCCGGTTGGCCGCGGTCGGCAGCAGCCGCCACGGCGTGGCGAACACCCGCTCGGCCAGAAACCGGCCGACGTCCTCGCGACCGTCGAACCATGCGGGTAGCGGCGGCATCGTGAACCGGGCGTCGGAGGCCAGCAGGTCGAGCAATGCCGGGACGTCGGCCCGCTCCCACGCCGCCACAAATGCGTCCACCAACCCGCGGCGTCCGCCCGGGCCCAGCGCGGCCAGCTCGGCCTGCTGGGTGCGCGGCGGCACCCGCCGGGCCACCGTGGCCCGGGCGCGCTGGAGCGCGCTGTTCACCGACGCCGGCGAGGTCTCGAGGATCCCGGCGACCTCGGCGGCGGTGAACCCGAGCACCTCCCGCAGCAGCACCGCCCGCTGGTTGCCCGGCAGATGCTGCAACGCGGCCACGAAGGCCAGCTCGACGCTCTCGCGGCGCAGGTACGCCGCCGCCGGGTCGGGCGCTTCGGTGGCCAGCTCGTCGGGCCACGGCTCCAGCCACACCGGACCGGTCACCGGCTCCCCGAGATCGTGGCTGTCGGAACAGGCCGGGCCGTGATCGAACGACAGCATCCGGCGGGGTCGCCGCGAGTTCAGCCGCAGGCAGGCGTTGGTCGCCACCCGGAACAACCAGGTCCGCAGCGAGCTGCGGCCCTCGAAGCTGGCCAGGCCCCGCCACGCTCCCAGCAGCGACTCCTGGAGGGCGTCCTCGGCGTCCTGGGCCGACCCCAGCATCCGGTAGCAGTGGCCGTACAGTTCCCCGCGATGCCGTCCCACTAGCAGCTCGAAGGCCGCCTCGTCGCCCCGCCGTGCGGCGGCCAGCAACCGCTCCTCGGACACGCCGCCAGCCTCCACCATGGGCCCATGTTGCCGTTTCCGCTCAGGGCTTGCGCGGTGGTGAAGCGGTCAAGGTCCAGCCCAACTGCTCGGCGTAGCCGATCAGGTCGTCGGGGCCAAGCGCGTCCTGATGGTCGAGAAGGAGGTCGTGCATCTCCCAGAACGCTCCCTGGTCGGCGGCCGCCTCCGCCGCCTCCGCGGCGAGCTGCGCGTTGGGGTGGACGTCGTGGAGTGGCAGGTGCCGCCACACATGGGCGACGTCGCCGAAGGCGCGGCGCAGCTGGCGGACGACCGGCTCCGCCTGGCCGCAGTACGGGCACTCGAAATCGCCGTACTCGACGACCGTGACCGGCGCATCAACCGGGCCGCGCACGTGGTCGTGCTCCGGGTCGACCTCGACGTACAGGTCGACGAGCGGCACGCCCGGATGCACGAGCACTGCCGAGTGTGTGCCCAGGCCTGCCGGCGCTGCGAGCAGGCCTGCCGGGAGCTCCTGGTGGCCCTCGACGCGCTGGTCCGCTGAGGTTGTCTTCGCCGAAGCCATCGTCGATGCTTCTCGGACCGGGATGGAGGAGCTGACCGGCATCGACTCCGAGCGGGTTGCGGCGCTCGAGGAGCGCGAGAACGCCCGCTTCGTCGCCGAGCGCCCGCGCTCGATGGCGCTGCTGGAACGTGCCCGTGCCTCGATGCCGCGCGGGGTTCCGATGGCGTGGATGGACGATCTCTACGACCACCCGCCCGTGTGGATCGCGGCCGGCGAGGGATCGAGGTTCACCGACGTCGACGGGCACACCTACATCGACATGTACGTCGCCGACATGAGCGCGTTCTGCGGCCACGGACCCAGGGCGGTCGTCGACGCCGTGGCCGAGCGGATGCGGCGGGGCAACCAGTTCCTGCTGCCGGACGACAATGCGATCGCGGTCGCCGAGCACCTGGCGGAGCGCTATGGGCTTCCCAAGTGGCAGTTCACGCTCTCCGCGACGCAGGCGAACACCGAGGTGATCCGCCTGGCGCGCGAGCTGACCGGGCGCCAGACCATCCTCCTCTTCGACGGCAAGTACCACGGCGAGGGCGACGCCACGCTCGTTGTCGAGCAGGACGGCCGCGTGGTTCCCGAGCACCGCGGGCTGCCGCCGTGGGTCGCCGATCATGCCCGCGTCGTTCAGTTCAACGACGTGGCAGCGCTCGGGGCGGCGCTCGAGCCTGGCGATGTCGCGCTTGTGCTGGCCGAGCCGGCGATGACCAACGTCGGGTTCATCCTGCCGCAGCCCGGCTATCTCGAGGAGGTCCGGCGCCTCACCCGGGAGTCCGGAACCCTGCTCGCCTACGACGAGGTCCACTCGTTGGTCTGCTCCTACGCCGGCCTGACCAGGGCCTGGAGCCTGGAGCCGGACTTCCTCTCGCTCGGCAAGTCGATTGCCGCGGGCGTCCCGCTCGCGACCTACGGCATGCGCGACGAGATCGCCGCCGTGATCGCGCCGCCCGAGGAGGCCCGCGTGGCGTCGGGTGTCTTCGTCGACGAGGTCTCCACCGGCGGGACGCTGTTCGCCAATGCCCTGTCGATGGCGGCCGGGCGCGCCGCCCTGACCGAGGTTCTGACCGAGGACGCCTTCAGGCACACCGGGGCACTGGGGGAGCGCATGGCGACCGGGCTCAGGGAGGCGATCGCGCGAGCGGGGCTCGGATGGAGCGTGGCGCAATTCGGCGGTCATGCCTCCTACTTCTTCGTGCCCGAGCCGCCGGCGACCGGCGCGGCGTCGCGCGCGGCCGACGACCCCCGCCTGCGCGCGCTTCTTCGCGCCTTCATGGCCAACCGCGGCGTCTGGGAATCCGGCTGGTGGCTCGGCCCGACCGTCTCGGTCGCCCACAGCGCCGAGGACGTCGACCGCTACGTCGACGTCTTCGACGAGTTCCTCACGGCGGTGGCCGGGAGCTGAGCAATCGAGCTACTCCGCCAGAGCCGGGAGCTAGACACCGTCGTGGCTTGAGCACCTTCCGCGGATCGGACCAGGTTGTCGACCGTCAGTCGATGGACCAGCTTTCCGAGGTGCAGAGGCAGCCGGTTCTTGAGTTCCTTGATCATCTGGATAGGACTTGTGGTGACCAGCCCAGTCAGGGGCAAAGGCTAGGGTCAAGCACTCCTCCTCGCACTCGCAGACCAGTCAGGCCTGCCAGCCATGCTGCGCGCCGACCGACCCTAGCCGATTTCCAATGTCCGCGATGGGCCGGGGTCCGGCCACCGATTCGTCGGCCGGCGCCGTTCACCCGGTGAAGAACTCCCGTAGCGCGGGGGCGAGGACGTCCCAGTCCACATTGTGGCTCTGGCCGTCGAGGGTTCGACGGCGCGGGTTGGGCAGCGCGGCGGTGAGCGCCTGGGCGGCGCTGGCCGCCCAGGCGCCGGTGTCGCTGCCGTCCAGCACCAGCGTGGGCGCCGTGACCGAGGTGACCAGGCCGCTCGGCACCAGGCTGTCGCCCATGACGGCGGCGTCATAGGCGAGCGTGGGGGCCAGCGCCTCCATGCCCGGCCACATCGGCGCGTTGCGCAGCCCGGCGATCATCGGCTCGGGCAGGCCGATGTTCCGCATGAACAGGACCATGGCGTCGCCGTGGCGACCGGCATCCAGCAGCTCGGTGAGCTGGGTGGCGTAGGCCTGCTGGCGGCGGGCAGCGTCCGGGTCGACCATGAAGGGCGGCTCCCACAGGGCCAGCCTGGTCAGGGGCAGGCCGGCCGCGGCCGCGTGCAGGGCCAGGACCGCGCCCGAGGAGTTCCCGAACACCGACGCCGCCCCGCCGGCCTCGGTGAGCACGGCCTGGAGGTCCTCGACCTCCCGCTGGATCCGGTACGGCGGTGTGTCGCCGCTGTCGCCGCGTCCCCGCCGGTCGTAGTTGAACACCGTGAAGTCCGTCGCCAGCAGCGCCGCCAGAGGGGCGTGGACCGCCCGGGCGGTCGACGCGCCGCTGACCAGGATCACCGGCGGTCCGGCGCCGAGCCGGTCGAAGGCGATGGTGGTGCCGTCGCTGGAATCCACCGTATCCATGGGGCCTAGCTCCCCTCTCGCTGGGTGTGGTCGACCAACCGACGAACGACCCAGGCCCCGACGGACAGGCTCGTCAGGATTCCTTGGAAGAGTTCTCAGGGCCGATCGCCTCGGCCAGCCGGCGGCTGAGGTACCGGCGTTCGGGGTCGGTGGGTGCCAACTCGAGCGCCTCCCGGTAGGCGACCGCCGCCTCGTCGGTGCGGCCCAGTCGGCGCAGCAGGTCGGCGCGAGTGGCCGCCAGCAAGTGGTAGCCGGCCAGCTCCCCGGTCTCCTTCAGCTGCTCCACCAGGGCCAGGCCGGCGGCCGGTCCGTCGCGCATGCCGACCGCGACTGCCCGGTTCAGCCGCACCACCGCAGACGGCACCAGCTGTGCCAGCTGCCCGTAGAGCGCGGCGATCTGCGCCCAGTCGGTGGCGGCGGCCTCGGGCGCGGTCGCGTGGCAGGCGGCGATGGCCGCCTGGACCTGGTACGGGCCGGGCCGTCCCCGCCGCAGCGCCGCCTCCAGCAGCCGCGCGCCCTCGCTGATCTGGTTCGCGTCCCAGCGGCTCCGGTCCTGGTCCTCCAGGGGCACCAGCTCCCCGGCCGCATCCACGCGGGTGGCGTGCCGCGCGTCGTGCAGCAGTTCCAGGGCCAGCAGCCCGCCCACCTCGGACTCGTCGGGCAGCAGCTGGGCGAGCAGACGGGTCAGCCGGATGGCCTCGGCGGTCAGGTGCTGGCGGACCAGGTCGGCACCGGCGCTGGCCGCATAGCCCTCGTTGAACAGCAGGTACAGCACGCCCAGGACCGAGGCGGTCCGCTCGGTGAGCAGGTGGGCCGGCGGGACCCGGAACGGGATGCCGGCGTTGCGGATCTTGCGTTTGGCGCGAGACAGGCGCTTGGACATCGTGTCCTCCGGTACCAGGAACGCCCGGGCGATCTCGGCCGTGGTCAGGCCCGCGAGGGTGCGCAGGGTGAGCGCGACCCGGGCCTCGAACGCCAGCGCCGGGTGGCAGCAGGTGAACATCAACCGCAACCGGTCGTCGGGGACGCCGCTGGCGGCGGCCGCATCCTCTCCTGGTCCGTCCGGGCCTGCCAGCATGGCCGCCTGGCGGAGCTTGGCCGCGCCCACCGCTTCCCGCCGCAGCCGGTCGGTGGCCCGGTTGCGCGCGACGGTGGTCAGCCACGCTCCCGGCCGGCGGGGAACGCCGTCGCGGGGCCAGCGCTGGAGCGCCTGGGCGAAGGCGTCCTGGGCGCATTCCTCGGCGAGATCCCAGTCGCCGGTCAACCCGATGAGGGTCGCGACGATCTGCCCCCACTCCTCGCGGAACGCCCTGGTGACGGCCGCCTCGACCGCGCCGGTCACGGCTCGCGCAACGGCCGGATCTCGATCGCGCCATAGCGGGCGGCGGGATGTGTGGCGGCCACCTCGAGGGCCTCATCCAGGTCCGCACACTGGACCAGGACGAACCCGCCGATCACCTCTTTGGTGTCGGCGAACGGTCCGTCGGTGAGCAGGACCTCGTTCCTGCGGACCCGGACGGTGGTGGCGTCATCGGGCGCCTGCAACCCCTCGACGCCCACTAGGGCCCCACGCCGCCGCAGCTCCTCGGCCCACGCATGGCAGTCGGCTTCGAACGAGCCGTCGGCCTCCATCGCCTGGTGCGCCTCCTCCGCACCGCAGATCAACAGCAGGTATCGCATGGTCCCTCCCAAGCCGTCACGGCCCATGCTGACCCTAGACCCCGACCCGAGGCCTCAGCCAGCGTGAGAGGTCGAAGTCGACCCCCATCCGCGAACGGTTGGGGCCTTGGGTACCCTCGGAGCGTGGACCGTGTCCAGCGACTCGCTACCCTCCTGACCGCTGGCCTGCTGATGGCCGCATGCTCCGGTGAAGATCGGTCAACCGTCAGCCCACCACCCGCCGCCCCCGATCGCACCGCCACCACGATGACCAGGACCGTTCCAGCGGCCCCGAACGCGCCGACGACCGCCCCACCTACGGCAGCGCCGGTCACCATCACGGCCGCTGACCGGCTGGCCGCCCAGCTCACCACGGCCGAGACCGCCATCCGCGACCCGGCCACCCCCTCTGGGAAGCTCCCCGCCCTGGGCCGCGCCCAGCAGCAGGCCTACCGCGCCCTCGTCCGGCGGCCGCGGCTGGTCCCCAAGGTTCTTGGTCAGCTCCCGCCCACGCTGCGCCCGGTGGTCCGGGCCAATGTCCTGGCCGGCAGCGAGCTGCGCAAGCTCAACGGGCCCGCCGGTCGACTGCCGCGCTGGCGGATCGTCGCCCCCGCCCCGGCGGGGCAGCTGCTCGCCGCCTACCGGGCGGCCCAGGCCAGGCAGGCCGTGCCCTGGGAGTACCTGGCCGCCATCCACCTGGTGGAAACCAGGATGGGCCGGATCCGGGGGACCAGCTCAGCCGGCGCACAGGGGCCAATGCAGTTCCTGCCCTCCACCTGGAAGCGCTACGGCCAGGGCGGCGACATCCACGCCACCGGCGATGCCATCCGGGCCGCGGCCCGGCTGCTGCGCGCCAACGGCGCCCCCGCCGACATGGCCGCCGCCCTGTACGCCTACAACCCCAGCCGCCGCTATGTGCGCGCGGTCAGCGCCTACGCCAGCCAGCTGCGCGCCAACCGGCGGGCGCTCCTTGGCTACTACCACTGGCAGGTGTTCTACGGCGACACCCTCCTTCCCGAGGGCTACCCCGCCCGGCCACCCGTTCCAGCCCCCGGCTGATCGCGGTCACGGCGGGGCGTCCGGAGACTCGGCCACGTGGTCGGCCACATAGGCACCCCGGCGTCCCAGCGGCTACAGCGAGCACAGCATCGAGCCGACCAGCAGCAGCCCGGTGGCCGCCACCGACCCCCAGCTCAACCACTGCCAGCGGGCGTCCTTGCGGCTCGGGGCGACCCGATACACAACCGCCAGGGCCAGCACGGTGACCAGGCTTCCTCCAACCGTGAGCAGCACGGCGAGCCCCCGCAGGCGCACGAACCCGCGCGTCTCGGCCTCCGAGTAGGCGGCATTCACACCGGTCACCAGCGCCCGCATCCCAGCTGAGGCGCTCCAGAGGGCAACCAGCACCCCGAAGGCGAGGCTCAGACTGAGTCGGCCGCTGGGCGCGCGGGCCAGCGCGTCGAGCTGGCCGGTGAGGATCGAGCGGACGTCGCCGGGCAGCACACCCAAGGTGCGGACCTGGGCGGCGATCTCCTCGGGGTCCATGACTAGCCCGTACACGGAGACCACCACGATCATGGCCGGGAACAGCGCCAGCATGGCGTAGAAGGCGACTCCGGCCGCGATCAGGGTGATGCGGTCCTCGCGGATGGCGTCCTTGAGCCGAACCAGGACGTCCCGCCAGCCCGCCCTTGGGATCTCCAAGGGGACCTCGGCCTCCCGGCCCCGCTCTTGTTCGTCCCCGGTCTCCGTCGACATCGCGGCACCCTCGCGTCCCCGGCCCTCCTCCAGGTTGTGCTCCCCAACCGTCCAGTCGAACCCGCCAGGCCAACACGGTGGCATGGTGACGTGCCGCGAGGCCGCAGAGCGGACTGGATGAGGTGCTCATCAAGCCGCTGGATTCATGCAGCTGCGATGGCTACGGGTCGGCGGGCGTCCATGGGAGCAGGCCGAGCTCGTGGGCGTGGGCAACCGCCTCGGACCGTGTGGAGGCTTGGAGCTTGCGGTAGATGGCCTGGACCTGGCTGCGGATGGTGGTGACCGAGACCGACAGCTCACGGCCGATCTCTCGGGTCGACAGCCCGGTGGGGAGCAGCCGCAGCACAACCAGCTCCCGCTCGGTCAGCGGCGCCGCCGCCTCGACCGGCCGGCGCGATGCCGAGGCGAGTGCTCGCTCGGTCTGCTCCAGGAGCGCGCGAAGGGCTCCCGGGTCGGTGAACTGCTCGATCAGCTGGCGGGCTTCTGCTACCAGGGCCCGGGCGCCAGCAAGGTCACCCCGACCGCGGCGCACGGGCGCCAGCAGCAACAGCGCGAACGCCCGTTGCGCCCGCATGCTGTCGATCCCGACCGGCGCCAACGCCCGCTCCAGCTGCGCCTCGGCCTCGGCCAGCTCGCCCTGGCGCGCCAGCGCCCGCCCCAGCGCCGCATAGGCGATCCCGCACATCGGCTCGGCGCTGAGCCCCTGGGTGTCGGCGGTCGCCGCCGCCCGACAGGCCAGCACCATGGCCGTCGGATCGTCGTCCTGGTCGCCGGCCAGCAGCGACAGCACCGCCAGGGCCAGGACGACCGCCACCGGCTGCATGGCCGCGGGCACCCGCTCGACCAGCTCCTCGAGCTCGGGCTGCGCCTCGGCCGCCTGTCCCGACAGGTACAGGGCATGGCCGAGCGCCGACTGCGCCATCCACCAGAACTGTAAGGATTCGGGGCCGGCCAGCTCCAGCGCCCGCCGGCCCGCAGCGACCGAGCGCCCCAGGTCGTCGAAGACCAGCGCGGCGCGGGCCAGGTTGGCGCCGAAGGCCAGGGAGCTGACGCCGTCGGGCAGGCTTCCCTCCGAGCCGACGCCGCCCGGCAGGCTTCCCTCAGCGCCGTCACGCCCCACAACGGCCAGCCAGTCGTCGATCCGTTGCTTGGAGGCGCCGCTGTACCCGCGGATCCAGGCGGCGACGTAGGCCACCGGCGGGTTGGCCATGATTGCCTCATCGGGCAGCCCATCCAGCCAGCGGGCCACGGTCGCCCGTTGCCCCCGGCGCCAGTAGGTGAGCCAGTGCCGCGTGATCAGCGCAGCCGCCTCGGTGAAATCTCCCGCCGCGCTGGCGTGACCGATGGCCTCGTCCAGGTTACCGGCCTGCCGATGCCAGCCCGCGGCCCGCCGGTGCAGGGTCGCCAGCAGCCCCGGCTCGCGGCTGGCAAGCTCCAGGCGGAGCAGCTGCGCGAACAGGTGATGGTAGCGATACCACTCGCGCCGATCGTCGAGCGGCACCAGGAAGAGGTTCGAGCGCTCCAGCTCCACCAGCAGCCCCGCCGACCCGTCAGCCTCCAGGACGGCGTCGCACAACGGGCCGCATAGACGCTTCAGCACCGAGGTCCTCAGCAGGAACTCCCTGACCTTCCTCGGTTGGCGCTCGAGCACCTCGGCGCTCAGGTAATCGGCGACATGGCGGTTGTCGCCGGAGAAGGCGGCGATGAAGGCGCTCGCGTCCTGCCGGCCGCGTAGCGACAGCCCAGCCAGGTAGAGCCCGGCTGGCCAGCCCTCCGTCCGCTCCATGAGACGCGCCACGTCGTCCGCGGCAAGCTGGAGGCCCATCGAGCCATTCAGCAGTGCCAAGGCCTCTTCGCCGGTGAACTGCAGGTCGGCGACCCGGAGCTCGGCCAGCTCGCCTCGGGCTCGCATCCTGGCCACGGGCAATGGCGGCTCGACCCGGGTCGCCAGCACCAGGTGCACGGTGGTTGGGAGGTGGTCCAGGAAGAAGCCGAGTGTCTGGTGGCACGCGGGGTTGATGATGAGGTGGTGGTCGTCCAGCACCAGCACCAGCGGCGAGCCGATCCGACTCAGCTCATTCAGCAACCCCGGCAGCACGGCCCGGTACAGGTCGGCGCTGGGGCGCCGCAGCGCCTCCAGCGCGGCCGCGCCCACGTCCGGCTCCACGGTCCGCACGGCCTCGACCATATACACCCAGAAGCGCGTGGGGTCGTTGTCGTCCTCGTCCAACGAGACCCAGGCCACCCGACCGCCACCGGCAACCGCCTGCCACTGGGCGAGCAGGGTCGTCTTGCCGGACCCGGCCGGAGCCTCCACCAGGCACAGCTTGAACTGTAGGCTGGCCTGGAGCAGCGACAGCAGGTCGGCCCGCGGGATCAGCCCCGCCCGAGGGGCCGGCGCCGCCAGCTTGGCCGCCACCGGGCCTGAACCCGGTGCGCCCGCTGCCTGTGCAGCCCCACGGTCGGCGTCCTGTGGGGGCAGCGCCAAGGTGCACCAGGCAGTCTTGCCGCCAGCCCCGTCCTGGCGGACCCCCCAGGCGGTGGCCACTCGGTCAACGATCAGCAGGCTCAGGCTGCGGTCGGTCTCCTCCCTGGCCGCCAGGAACCGCAGCAGGTCCGCGTCCCGGTCCTCGACCGCCACACAAAGCTCGGCGTCGAGCAGCTCCACCCGCAGCTCCAGCGGCGTGTCGGCGTACGTGACAGCAAGTGCGACCAGCTCGCTGGCCAGCAGCGCCGCCCGGTCGGCCTGCCCCTCCAGCCCCCAGCGGCCACACACCTCCCGCGCGAACTCCCGCCCGACCCGGGCCGCGGCGGCGTCCGGCTCCAGCGTCCGCTGCTCGTACAGCCGCGGCGGTCGGGTGCCGACCTCGGCCAGCGCCTGGTCCAGGTTGGGGTACATCGCCAGGCGAGGGGCCATCCCCTGCCGCAGGAGGGTGGCGGCCACCTGCGGCCGGGCGCCACACAGGACCAGGGCCGTGCCCGGCCCGTCGAGGGCGGGGTGGCGGATGGAGGCGAACACCGCGGCGCACAGCGGGTCGATCGCCTCCACCTGGCCGAGGTCACAGATGATCGCCGGCGGCTGCTCGGCCAGCTGCTTGAGGATGACCCGTTGGACCTGAGGGGCGGCGGCAAGGTCGAGCCGGCCGGCAAGGGCCAGCACGACACAGCCCTGGCGGCTGGAGTGCTGGATCCGCATCGCGGCCTTCCGTCTCCGCCGTCCTTCAGCGCAACAGGGCAAGGATCCTCTGTTCGAGGTGGCTTGCCAAGTCAAGGCCACTGGTCGTCGCCTGCGTGCCGTCAGTCGCCGACCTCCGGCTCCTCGACGAGAGGGTCGAGCAGGATCCAGTGAGTGTCGCGGCGGGGGCGCAGGTAGACGGCGTCGTAGAGGGCACCGGCGGCGAGGATGCCGGCGACGACGGCCAGGTCCCATCCCGTCTGGAGCACGACGGTCGCGGCCACGCCGGCCAGCGCCACCAGCGGGGGCAGAGGCCACAGGGGCATGCGGTAGGGCCGGGCCAGGCCGGGCTGCCGGAGCCGGCTGGCCAGGGCCGACAGGGCGATCAGGGCGAAGGTCAGGACCACGGTGAGGCTGGCGAAGGTGACCGCGGCCGCGTAGTCGGTGACGGCGGTCAGCGTCAGGGCG
>Ga0081538_10000597_pt1 | contig 40060 bp, 39 predicted proteins | sample TabmetS5T2R1_FD_71022 | JGI IMG/M metagenome (GOLD analysis project Ga0081538, IMG submission 71022) | Tabebuia heterophylla rhizosphere microbial communities from the University of Puerto Rico - S5T2R1 | ecosystem: Host-associated > Plants > Roots > Rhizosphere ... | reverse complement strand
CGTCGGTCGACGAGCAGATCCGCCGCCAGTTCCAGGAGGACCTGCTGCGGCTGCTCAGCGACGAGAGCAAGACCGTGATCTTCGTGACCCATTCGATCGAGGAGGCCGTCTACGTCTCCGATCAGATCGTCATCCTGACCCGGGGCCCCGGCCGCGTGTCGAAGGTCGCCCGCCCGGGTGTCGACCGCAGCGGCGACCCCGACGACATCCGTCGCAGCCCCGCCTACCTCGACTGGGTCGAGCAGATCTGGCACGAGCTGCGCGGCTACCTGGAGAGGTGACATGGAGTTCCGTGGCCACCGCATACCGATGGCGTTCTCGCTGCTGGTGTGGTTCGTCATATGGGAAATCGTCGGGCGGCTCGAGCTGGTGTCACTGCTCCCGCCATTCACCGAGGTGCTCGCCGCCTTCCCCGAGGTCGTCTCGTCAGAGACGTTCGCCGACGCGGCCAGGATCACGCTCGAGGCCTTCCTGATCGGGATGGGCCTGTCCTTCACCGTCGGCATCGGCGTCGGCATCCTGATGGGCACGAGCCGCGCGGTCGGCTCGGTGATGGGGATGTGGGTGAACATCTTCGAGAGCTCGCCCCTGACCGCCGTGGTCCCCGCGCTCATGGCGCTGCTCGGCTTCGGCCTGGAGACGATGATCGTCACCGTGTTCCTGTTCTCGGTCTGGGTGATTGCGCTCGACACCCAGGTCGGCGTGGAGCGGGTCAACCCCTCGCTGGTAGAGATGGGCCGCTCGTTCGGCGCCACGAAGCGGGTGCTCTACTCCCGGATCGTCCTGCGCGCGGCGCTGCCCGAGCTGCTCGCCGGCATTCGCCTCGGGCTGATCCGTGGGCTGAAGGGCGTCGTCATCGGCCAGCTGCTGATCGCGGTGCTCGGTGTCGGCTACCTGTTCGAGCTGTACTCCCGGAACTTCCTGATGCCGGAGTTCTGGGCGCTGCTCATCATCCTGTTCGCGTTTGCCTTCCTCGCCTCCGAGGCGGTCGCCTACTTCGAACGAAAGGTGGCGTTCTATGCATCAAGCCGTTGACCGGTCGGCCGGCTACGCCATCACGGCACCACCCATCACGACCGTCGCCATCGCGGGCGCTGATGCTGCATTCCCTGTGGCTCGGGTGTACTGCGTCGGACGCAACTACGCCGAGCACTCGATCGAAATGGGCCACGACCCCGACCGCGAGCCCCCGTTCTTCTTCATGAAGCCGGCCGACGCGGTCGTGCCGCCGGGTCGCCTGCCGTTCCCGACCCGGACACGCGAGTTGCACCACGAGATCGAGCTCGTGGTCGCGCTCGGCGAGGGCGGGCGCGACATCCCGGAGGAGCAGGCGCTCGACCACGTCTTCGGCTACGCGGTGGGGCTGGACATGACGCGCCGCGACCTGCAGGCGGTGGCGAAGAAGGCCGGCCGCCCGTGGGACATGGCCAAGGGGTTCGACCAGTCCGCGCCCACCGGGTCGATACGGACCGTCGAAGACATCGGCCACCCGACCAAGGGAGCCGTCTGGCTTCGCGTCAACGGGGAGCCGCGCCAGGAGGGCGATCTCGACCAGCAGATCTGGACGGTGCCCGAGACGATCAGCTACCTGAGCACGCTCGTCACGCTGCGTCCCGGCGACCTCATCATGACCGGGACGCCCAGGGGCGTCGGCCAGGTCGAGCCGGGCGACCACCTCGACGGTCACATCGACAGTGTGGGTGACCTGAGCGTGTCCTACGACTCCTGAGAAATAGCGGCTCTTTGCGGGGCTTCGTGGCCCTGGAGTGGCGGCCGAGGATCGCTAACTTTGAGTGAGGACCGGCTCGAAGTCGGAACCGGCCTCTCTGCGATCGACACTTCCAAAGGACTCAGCTCATGACTGACACCAATCGTCCGAACATCCCGATGTCCGGTGGTCCCAAGGGGGCGCTGGCATCGCGCGGCGCCGAGTCGGCCGCACGGGTGCTGAAGCGCCTGTGGGGAGCCGTTCGCCGCTAAGCAACAACAGCAACAAGCCAAGGTAGGCCGGCCGGTGGGCCGGCCTCCTTGCGTCTGGTGGGCCCATTCCTACGCGGTCAGCGCCGTCAGCGCGCCGGCCGCGAACACGATCACGAGCGTCAGCTTCCGAAAGGCGTCTTCCGGCAAGCTCGGGCCGACCACGGTGCCGACCCAGTTGCCGGCCAGCGAGCCGGGCAGCCATAAGAAGAAAGCCGGAAACAGGGCATCCGTCTCGAGGCCTCCCGCGAGGAGCAGGATTGCCAGGCCGATCGCGTTCGAGGCGGTGAAGTAGAGGGCGAGATCCGCGAGAACGCTGCGCGGGGCCGCCTTGTCGCGCGCGAGCAGGAGCACGGGAGCCACCCCGTTGAGTGACGTCGCCGCGCCCAGGAAGCCGCCGGCGAACCCGGCCGCGACCGCCGCTCCCGGGAGCTCCCTGGGAGCCGGCGCATCGACCGCCCGCCAGAGCAGGACGGCCGCGGCCATCACCACCAGTCCCGCGCCCAGCTTGATGGTCGAGACGTCCACGGTCGTGAGCACCACGGCGCCGAGCCAGAGTCCGGGGACGCTGCCGGCGATGAGGGCGGCGGCGCGGCCCGGCTTCGCGTCGGACCGGAACCGGTAGGCGACCGAGATCCGTGTGATGCAGGCGAGCGCCAGGTTGGCGGTCACGACGAACGGCAAGTCGAAGCCGAGCAGGAGCAGCAGCGGCGTGGCGACAAGCGAGTAACCGAAGCCGGTTACGCCCCCAAGAAACGAGGCCGCGGCGACGACAAGCGCGCCCGCGAGCAGGTCCATCGCTCAGGCGGGCAGGGCCCCGCTCAGCCGTCTAGATGGCTGATTCCACGGCCGCGTGTGCGCGGGGGCGCACGGGACCGAGCCGGGCGGGGGAAGCAGGGCGACGCCGATACCCGAAGGTATCGGCGAGCCCGATGACCCCGATCCGGCGACGGTATCCGTGCGTCATCCGCGTGCGTGGGGTCGTGGAATCAGCCATCTAGGCTCTGGATAACGATCTCCGACACCTCGGTGGGCGTGCGCCCGACGCGGACACCGGCTGCTTCGAGCGCCTCGGCCTTGGCTGCCGCAGTGCCCTTGGACCCGGACACGATCGCCCCGGCGTGGCCCATCGTCTTGCCGGGCGGGGCGGTGAAGCCGGCGATGTACGCAACCACGGGCTTGGAGATGTTGTCGGCGATGAACTCCGCCGCCTCCTCCTCGGCCGCGCCCCCGATCTCCCCGCTCATCACGACGAGCGCGGTCTCCGGGTCGGCCTCGAACAACTCGAGCACGTCGATGAAGCTCAAGCCGGGCACGGGGTCGCCGCCGATGCCCACGATCGACGAGTTGCCGAATCCGGCCTGCGCCAGCTCGTTGCCGATCTGATAGGTCAGCGTGCCGGAACGCGACACGACCCCGATGTTGCCCTCTTTGAAGAAGTCCGCCGGGATGATCCCCACGTTGGCCTTGCCCGGGGACAGCACGCCCGGGCAGTTCGGCCCGATCAGCCGCACGTCGCCGAGCCGGGCGAGGTGGGTGCTCACGCGCAGCTCGTCGTGCGCCGGAATGCCCTCGGTGATGGCGATGATCGTGCGGATTCCGGCCTCGGCGGCCTCGAGGATCGAGTCGGCGGCGAAGCGGGCCGGCACGAAGACCATCGCGGCGTTGGCGCCCGTCTCCTCGACCGCCTGCCGGAACGAGTCGAACACCGGGATGCCGTCGACCTGCTGGCCGCCCTTGCCCGGGGTCACTCCGGACACGACGTTCGTGCCGTAGCGCTTGTTGTTGAGCGCGTGGAAGGTGCCCTCGCGACCGGTGATGCCTGACACGCACAGGCGCGTCTCGCGGTCGACGAGGATGCTCATCGCGCCTGGAGGGTCGGGCTGGCCGCGGCGAGCGCGACCACTCGCTCCGCGGACTCGAGCATCGTTGCCTCGACCTCGAGCCCCGGCAGCTGCGCGTCGGCGAGCAGCCGGCGCCCCTCTTCGTCGTTCGTGCCGTCGAGGCGCACCACGAACGGCACCTGCGGCTGCACCTGCTCGAAGGCCTCGATCAAGCCCTTGGCCACCTCGTCGCAGCGGGTGATCCCGCCGAAGATGTTGAACAGCACCGCTTTGACCTTCTCGTCGGAGAGGATCACTTCGACCGCCGCGACGATCGCGTCGGCCTTGGAGCCGCCCCCGGCGTCGAGGAAGTTGGCCGGACGGCCACCGGCCTGCGCCACCACGTCGAGCGTCGACATCACGAGCCCCGCGCCATTGCCCAGGATGCCGATGTCCCCGTCGAGCTTGACGTAGATCAGACCGCGCTCCTTGGCCATCTGCTCCTGCGGATCCTCCGCCGAGGGATTGCGAAGGACGGCGTTGTCCGGGTGGCGGAACAGCGCGTTGTCGTCGAGCGTGACCTTGGCGTCGAGCGCCCGCAGCTCGCGCTCGGGGGTCACGATCAGCGGGTTGACCTCGATCAGCATCGCGTCCTCGGCCACGAACGTCTCGTAGAGCTTGGCCAGCATGCCGGTGAGCGGCCGCACCAGGTCGCCGTCGACGCCGGCCTCGAAGGCGAGCCAGCGCCCGTGGAAATCCTGAAAGCCCAGCAACGGATCGACGTGCAGGCTGGCGATCGCCCCGGGGTCCTCCTCGGCGACCTGCTCGATGTCCATGCCGCCCTTGGTCGAGAGCATGATCAGCGGCGCCTTGGCGCTGCGATCGAACACGACCGACGCGTAGTACTCCGCCTCGATATCGGACGCCTCCTCGATCCACACCTCGTGCACCTGCAAGCCGCGGATGTCCATCCCCAGGATGGCGTCGGCGTGCTCCCGGGCCTCGTCCCGCCCGGCGGCCACCTTGATCCCGCCCAGCTTGCCGCGCCCACCGATCTGCACCTGTGCCTTGACCACGCACGGGTAGCCGATCGCATCGGCGGCGGTCACGGCCTCGTCGACGCTCTCGGCCGGACGCCCCGACGGCACCGGGACGCCGTGCCTGCCGAACAGCTGCTTTCCCTGGTACTCGAGGAGGTCCACCGGTTACCTCCGGCGTTGCGCGCGGCTCGCTTCCACGTACTGGAGCTTGACCCGGACCAGGTGCTCGGCGACGGGATTGCGGTGCCGGATGCGGATCCACCAGAGCGGAGCGAAGTTCTCGTGCAGCCACCAGTAGCCGATGCCGAAGCCCACGCTGACCAGGGCCTGGTAGGCGAGGAAGTCGAGCCAGCCGTACGGCACCGCGACCTCCGATCCGGCGTAGAGATCCAGCAACGCCGTCTGGAACACACGGCAGACGGTGAAGGCGGCGGCCCAGTACAGCGCCACGGGTGTCAGCATGCCCAGTGGGATCCTGCCCTGGGCCACGAGGATCTCGTACCCGGCGCCGGCCACTGCCAGCGGCACGCCGAGCGAGACCCCCGCGAACAGGGCGACGTGGAAGGGCTCGCCGGTGCCCCCTACCACGACTCCCAGGATCACACCGCCGAGCAGGCCGATCACCACCCCGGGCAGGGTCAACTCCACGACCTGCCGACGGCCGAGGCTCGCCCAAGCCGTGGAGACCGGCTCCTGCGTCGGCTCATGGCCGGCGGTCTCTGCGCTGCCGGCCGCCATCAGCCGATGTCCGAGACGCCGTACTTGATGACGCTGTACATGATCGCGGTCAGGTACCCGATTCCGCCCAGCACCAGGACCACCGTGAAGATCCAGTGCGGCCGGATCTTCTTCGGCAGCCTGATGTTGTTGACCGCCGCGAGCGTCAGGCAGTAGGCCCCCATCACGAACGCCGACAAGAACGCCAGGATGTCCAGGATGGACGTCGGGCCGTCGGCGGGACCGAAGTTCAGGATGATGATCCCGAAGAGGATCACGAACCAGAGGTAGATCCCGTACAGGTAGGACATCTTGAGCCTCTTCGCGCCCGGCAGGAAGTAGTACGTCATGTCGGACTGCCCGCGGGCGAAGGCGTCGAATAGGCCGACGCTCGCCTTGAATCCCACGATCGCGATGAATATGAAGAACAGCGTGTCGAAGAAGCCGGCGGCCTCGGCGAAGGCGTCCCCCATCGCCGGCAGTGCCGCGTCGCGGTCACCCTCCAGCAGCGCGGTCCGGGCATCCGGGTTCAGCTCGGCCGCGTTCAGCGCCATGACCGTGAAGATGATCGTGACCAGCATCGTGATGCCGAAGAAGAGGACGAGCGCGTCCCAGGTCACCCACCTGCGCCAACCCGCCCACTTGCGCATCTCGTCCGGATCGTCGACGTCGAACATCGACCCGGCCTCCGGGATCGTCTCCTCCTCCTCCGCGTGCAAGAGGCCGCGGACGCGCGGGATATGCGCCCCCATGCCCGCCCCCTTGTCACGCAGCCAAAGCGTGTACCACATCTGCTGCATGCCGGACGGGCCGGCGAAGGCCAGCGCGCCGACGACGACGGGGAAGAACGCCGCCGTGAAGGCCTCGGACGGGATCCACGTGTCGAAGCGGACGGTGCCGGCCAGGGTCACGCCAAGGTCGTGCATGCTGCCCACGATCGCTCCCACGATTGCCGAGCCGATCACCAGGATGCCCACGGCGATCGCCAGCAGCCCCTCGACGAAGTTGTAGATGTATCTCACGACGGTGAACATGATCGCGATGAGGAGCAGGCCGACCGTCGCGGACACCTGCCACGAGATGCCGGTGATCTCCTCGAGCGCCTCCGCGCCACCGGAGATGTGCCCAGGCCAGATGTAGACCAAGGCGGCGATCGCGAAGAACATCCACATGAGCGGCAGCGCGATGCGCGCAGCGCCGAAGAAGATCGACTCGCCGGTGGCCATCGCATAACGGGCCATCTCGAGCATGACCACTGTCTGGACGACGACTCCCAAGGTGAACAGCCATCGGATGTCCGGCCCGAAGACGATCACCAGTCGCGGCCAGAGGTAGGTCTCTCCGAACCCGACCCCGATCGCGACGAGGATCATCGCCGGCCCGACGATGTGCGCCGCCGCCGGCGCCTCAGGCAGCTTGCGGATCTTCATCGGCGGCAGCTTGCCCGCACGCCAGACGCGCTCCTCACCCTTCAGGTCCACCGTGACCGGGCCCGCTACCCGGTTCTCCACATGTGCCATGACTCTCCCCTTGTCCTCCCTGGGCCGAGGCCGCTGGCGCGGCCGTCGGCCTTTCCCTCACTCACCTGCGGTCCAGCAGACCCGCCATTCTCGCCCAGCGGTACTTGGCCGCCAGCACCTCCACCGGCGTCTCTGTCGTGTACGGGAACGCCGGGATCCCGTGATCGAACAGGTACTGCGAGGCCTCCTCCACCTCGACATCGCCCGCGAGCGACGCCACGACCGGCTTCTCGATCCCCCGCCCCCGGAACTCCTCCACCACCTCCGCCATCACCTCGGCGAAGACCATCGGCGGGGTCACGATCGTGTGCCAGTAACCCAACACGAGCGCGTGGATGCGCTCGTCCTCCAGCCCGAGCGCCACGGTGCTGCGATAGGTCTCGGGCGGCTCACCGCCGGTGATGTCCACCGGGTTGCCGGCGGCCCCGAAAGGCGGGATGAACTCCATGAACGCCTTATTCAGGTCGTCCGGCATCTCCATGAGCTGGAGGCCGTTGTTGAAGCATGCGTCCGAAAGCAGAACCCCCGAGCCCCCGGCGCCCGTGATGATTACGACGTTCTCCCCCGTGGGAGTCGGCAGGATCGGCAGGCAGCGAGCGAACTGGAGCAGCTCCTGCAGCCCGCGCGCCCTGACGACGCCGGCCTCGCGGAGGATGTCCTCGTAGACCTTGTCGTCGCCGGCGAGCGCCGCCGTGTGAGAGGCGGCAGCCTTCGTGCCGGCCGGCGTCGCGCCGGCCTTCAGCACGACGATCGGCTTCTCTTTCGAGACTCGCTGGGCCACCTCCACGAACGCGCGGCCGTCCTTCAGGTCCTCCATGTGCAGGGCGACGCAGTTCGTCGCGTCGTCTTGCTCGAAGAACGTGAGCAGGTCGTCCTCGTCGATGTCGGCCTTGTTGCCGAGCCCGACGATCGCTGACACGCCGAGCTTGGTCGAGCGTGCGAACCCCAGGATCCCCATCCCGATGCCGCCACTCTGCGACGCCAGCGCCACCGGCCCCTTCACGTCGTACGGCGTCGTGAAGGCCGCGCTCATGTTGCCCGGCGTGTAGTAGACGCCGTAGATGTTCGGGCCGATGAAGCGGACGCCGTTCTCCCGCGCCTTCCGCTGGAGCTCCATCTGCAGCTCCTCCTCGCCGGTCTCGGCGAACCCCGAGGGGATCAGCACGGCGGCCTTGATCCCCTTCTGGCCCACCTTGGCGAGCGTGTCCGGCACGAACTTGGCGGGGATGCAGAACACCGCCACGTCGACGCCGTCCGGCAGGTCGTCGACGTCGGCGTAGACCTTCTTACCGAGGATCTCGTCCGACTTCGGGTTGATCGGGTAGATCTCGCCCTCGAACCCGCCGTTGACGAGGTTCTTCATGACCGAGTTGCCGATCTTGCCCTCGGAACCCGATGCGCCCACCACCGCGATCGCGTCCGGCTGCATCAGGGCCCTCATCGTGTCGAGAATCTCCTCCTGCGAGTAACGCGGAGGCCTGGCGTCGGTCTCATCGAACGACACGACGAATCGGGCGTCCACCGCCGTGGCGCCGTCCTCGCGCGCGAGCACCGGGTTGAGGTCGACCTCGGTGATCTCCTCGAAATCGGTCACGAGCCGCGAGACCGCCTGGATCATCGCGGCCAGCGCGCCACGGTCAACGCCGGCGCCGCCGCGCACGCCCTTCAGCACCTCAGCCGCGCGGATGCCGTCCACCATCGCGGCGGCGTCCTCGGCGGAGGTCGGGGCGAGCCGGAAGGTCACGTCGCGAAGCACCTCGACGAGCACGCCGCCGATGCCGAACGTGACCACCGGTCCGAACGACGGGTCGGTGACGGCGCCGATCAGCACCTCCTGGCCCTCGGACAGCATCTGCTGCACCTGCACTCCGGTGATGTCGGCGTCGGACTTGTAGGCCTTCGCGTTCTCGACGATCGACTCGTAGCCCGATGAGACGCCATCCGCCGTGGCGAGCCCGACGAGCACGCCCTTGGCCTCCGTCTTGTGGAGGATGTCGGGCGAGACGATCTTCAGGACGACCGGATAGCCGATCTCCTCGGCGAGGCTCACGGCCTCCTCGGCGGAGGCGGCCAGGCCCTCCTGCGGCACCTCGATGCCATAGGCGTCACAGACCCGCTTGGCTTCGGGAGCGCTCAGGGCCGTCCGGCCTTCGGCGCGGACTGCGTCCAGGACCTCCCGAACCGCTTCCTGATCGGTCGCGCGGGCGGTTTCCGTGATCGTCGACGCCATCAGACTGCTCCCGCCGCGCTCAGCCGCTCGAGCTCGTCCTCGTGGATCTCGAGCAGCTCCTCCAAGATCTCGGCGCTGTGCTCGCCGAGCAGCGGCGAGCGCGTGACCTCGACCGGCGAGTCCGACAGCGTGAACGGGCACCCTACGGTCGAGTACCTGCCGCGCTCCGGGTGCTCGACGTCGACGATGAGCCCCTCGGCCCGCAGCCCCTCGTCCTCGATCAGGTCCTTGGTGCTGAGCACCGGCCCGCAGGGGACGTTGATCGAGTTGAGCTCCTCGAACGCCTCCCACTTGGTGCGCTGGATCGTCCACTCCTCGATCACGTCGAAGATGTCCTGCAGGTGGGGCAGGCGCGCCTCGGGCGTTGCGTAGTCGGGGTTCTCGATCAGCTCGGGCCGGCCGATCTTGTGCATCAGGGGCTCCCAGACATGTGGCTGGATCACGACGTAGAGCCAGGCGTTCGCGCCCTTCTCCGTGGTCGGCTTGCAGCGCACGGCCCAACCGGGCTGCCCGCCGCCCGAGGCGTTGCCCGAGCGCGGAACGAAGTTGCCGAACTCCTTGTTCGGATACTCCGCCAGCGGCCCGTGCGTGAGCCGCTGCTGGTCCCGGATCTTCACTCGGCAGAGGTTGAGGATGCCCGCGCGCATCGAGATCTGCACGCGCTGGCCGCGCCCTGTTTGCGTGCGCTGGTACAGCGCGGCGCAAATCGCCCCGAACAGGTGGACGGCGTTGCCGGAGTCCCCGATCTGGGCGCCGGTCGCGACCGGCGGCCCGTCCTCGAAGCCGGTGGTGCTCATCGCCCCGCCGGTTGCCTGGGCGATGTTCTCGTAGGCCTTCGCGGTCTCGAGAGCGCCCGGTCCGAAGCCTTTCAGCGAGGCGTAGATGATCCTCGGGTTGATCTCGTGGATGCGCTCCCAGGTGTAGCCAAGCCGATCCATCACCCCGGGGCCGAAGTTCTCGACCACCACGTCGCTGCGCTCCAGCAGCTTCGTGAAGACCTCCTGGCCCTCGTCGGACTTCATGTTCAGCGTCAGGCTGCGCTTGTTGCCGTTCAGCATCGTGAAGTAGAGGCTGTCGACGTCCGGCAGGTCGCGCAGCTGGCTCCGGGTGACGTCGCCGCCGCCGGGCCGTTCGACCTTGATCACGTCCGCACCCATCCAGGCCAGCAACTGCGTGCAGACCGGCCCGGCCTGGACGTGCGTCATGTCGACGACGCGGACTCCCTCGAGGGCTTTGCTCATTCCCGCGTTCCTCCCTACTTGTACATCGTCTGGTTCATCGTCCCGGGCGCAAACGCGTTCTGATCGATCCAGACATTGATCAGCGAAGGCTTGCCCGACTCGCGGGCCCGCTCGAGCGCAGGACGAATGTCCTTGGGCTCGCGCACCTCCTCCCCGTGGCCGCCGAGCATCTTGGCGAACAGGTCGTACTTGACGTCGCCGAGCTTGTTGCCGACGTCGCCACGCTCCTCGCCGTACTTCTGGATCTGGCCGTAGCGGATCTGGTTCATGTACGAGTTGTTGCCCACCACGCCGATGAACGGAAGATCGAAGCGGACCATCGTCTCGAAATCCCAGCCGGTGAGGCTGAAGGTGCCGTCGCCGAACAGGCAGACCACCTCGCGGTCGGGCCGGGTGAGCTTCTGGGCCATCGCGAAGGGAACGCCGACCCCGAGGGTGCCGAGCGGACCGGGGTCCATCCACAGCCCCGGTCCCCGCGGCTGCACGACGCCGCCGGAAAAAGTGACGACGTCGCCGCCGTCGCCGATGTAGACGGTGTTGTCCGTCAGGAACTCGTTGATCTCGTGCGCGAGCCGCAGCGGGTGGACCGGCGCGTCTTCCCTCATCAGCTTCGGGAGGCGCTCCTCCTTGGCCTTTTGCTCCTCGTCGCGCAGCGTCTGGAGCCAGGACTCCCGGTCGCGGGCCGCGCCCTTGGCGCCCTGGCCCTCCGCGGCGTCCGCCACGGCGGTCAGGATCGCGCCCGGGTCACCCACGAGCCCGAGCGACACGTCGCGGTTCTTGCCCACGGTCCGGTAGTCCATGTCGATCTGGACCACCGTGGCGTCCTGGCTCAGGCGCTTGCCGTACCCCATGCGGAAGTCGAACGGCGTCCCCACGATTAGGATCACATCGGCGTTCTTGAACGCGAAGCGCCGAGTCTGGTGGAAGTGGTGCGGATCGCCCGGCGGCAGGGTGCCGCGGGCCGCCCCGTTCATGAAGGCGGGGATGTTGAGGCGTCGCACGAAGTCCTGCGCCGCCTCGGAGCCGCGCGACGTCCAGACCTGGCTGCCGAGCAGCACGCACGGCCTGTCGGCCTTGATGAGGATGTCCGCCAGGCGATCGATGTCGTTCGGGTCGCCGGTGCTCTTCGTCGAGGCGCGGTAGTGGCCCGGCTGCGGGATGACCGCGTCCTCGAGCGGCACCTTGGCATCCAGGATGTCGCGCCCGATCTCCAGGTACGCCGGGCCCGGGGCGCCCGCGTTGGCCTCGCGGAAGGCCATGGAGCACATGTCCGCGACACGCTCGGTGGTGAGGACGCTCGACGCGAACTTGGTGATCGGCTTCATCAGCTCGACGTGCGGCAGGTCCTGCAGCGAGCCCATCCTGTGCTGGTTGAGCGCCCCCTGGCCGCCGATCAGCAGCATCGGGCTCTCGGCACGCAGCGCGTTCGCGACTCCGGTGACCGCGTCGGTCGTGCCCGGGCCGGCGGTGACGACCGCGCAGCCGGGTCGTCCCGTCACGCGCGCGTATCCGTCGGCCGCATGCGCCGCCACCTGCTCGTGGCGGACGTCCACGACCTTGATGCCCTCATCGATGCAGCCGTCGTAGATGTCGATGATGTGCCCGCCGCATAGGGTGAAGATCACGTCGATCCCCTCGGCGCGAAGCGCCTTGGCCACCAGGTGGCCTCCCGAGATCGTCTCCGTCTCGGCCTCGCGGGCGGCGGGGGCCTCGGCTTGCACCGCTGTGCTCGTGGCGGTCACGTCGATCTCCTCTCCTCCATGGCGATTGCGCCGGGATTGTTATCCCCGGGCCCGGGGGTTTCAGTCCAGCGGACTGGCGTTCGCTCTACGTCGTCCGCCAGATCCAGGGCGTGCTTGCGGACGAGCCGCTCCGCGAGCTCCGCGTCTCGGCTCTCGAGCGCCTCGATGATGTGCATGTGATCGACGATCGAGCGCTCGGCCCGGTCGTCCTCGCCGATCATGTGCCCGCGGATCGCGCGCACGTGTATAAGAAGACCGGCGACCAGGCCGCTGATCACGGGTGAGCGGGCGAGCTCGATGATGCTCTGGTGGAAGCGCAGGTTCGCCTCCGAGTACTCGTTCAGCCGCAGACGCAGCTGGCCGTCCTCGAACTTGGAGAAGAGTGCGCGCAGGCTCCCGATCTCCTCCTCGGTCGCTCGCTCGCACAGCAGCCGGGCAGCCATGCTCTCGAGCGCCGCCCAGGCTCGGATCATCTCGGTGATCTCAGCCTTGCTCTTGCGCACGATCCAAACGCCTCGGCGAGGCATGATCTGCACCAGCCCTTCGTGCTCGAGCCGGGCCAGCGCCTCGCGCACCGGCGTGCGGCTGACACCGAGGGCTGTGGCAAGGCGCTGCTCGTCCAGCCGCAGCTCCGCGTCGGGCCGGTAGACGTCCATCGCCAAGATGCCGTCGCGCAGCGTCTGGTAGGCCAACTGGGCAACGCTCACCGCCTCGGCTCGAATCGGCGCGACTACAAGCGAGCCGTTCTGTCGGTCCTGACGCGGCTCTACGTGCGGTGATGGCGGCGTCAAACAGGTTTAGGCTCCCCTGGGATACGAGATACAAAACACAGGCGGGCCTTTGATTTCACCGTCGTGGACGCGCGAATGTGTCAAGAAGGGAGCCCTAATGAAGACGATCCTTGTCGCTTACGACGACACGGAGCCATCCAGGCGCGCGCTCGATCGCGCCGCGACCCTCGCGGAGGCGTTCGGATCGAAGGTTTTCGTCACGAGCATTGCCCCGCTCCACTACAGCAGTCCACGTCTCACCCTCACCGTCAAGGAGCGGGGCGAAGGCCCGGCGGCCCGGGAAGAGGACATGCAGCAAGCGCAGGCGATCCTCGAGGAGCGCGGGATCGCCGCCGAAAGCCTGCCGGCAAGGGGTCACCCGGCCCCTACGATCGCCAAGCTCGCCGAGGACTATGACGTCGATCTCATCGTGGTCGGAACCCGCGAGCTCGGCGCCCTTCAGCGCCTGCTTCGCCAGAGCGTCAGCGCGGAGGTGTCGCGGAAGGCGCGCCGCGATGTACTCATCGTCCCTGCCGGTGACTGAGGTGGTCGCGCCCGTCCGAGTCGAGCTGGCGCTGCGCCAGCGGGACCTGGACGCACTGGGCCATGTCAACCAAGCCGTCTATCACGAGCTCCTCGAGGACGTGCGCAGGGCGTTCTTTCAGCACACACTTCCGGACTTGCCGTTCACGGGCTACGTTCTCGTGCACGTCGAGCTGGACTATCGGCGGGAGGTCCGCATCGAGCACCGCTACCTGGTCGGCGAGTGCCGCGTCGCCGAACTGGGTCGCTCGCGCGTGGAGCTCGACAACCGCCTGCTGTTGCCGGACGGCGACGTGGCCGTCGAGGGGCGGGCCATCCTCGTTGCCTGGGACGAGCACAGCCGTGAGTCACGGAAGCTGACGGAGCACGAGCGCAAGGCTTTGCTTTCAGCGGAGCCCGAGCGTCTCCGCCAGTAGCCCGCTGGCGGCCGCGACCGCGCGCAGGCTGGGTGCCGGGACATCCGTAAGGTCCGCGAGCTCGACGACGCTGTCGACAATGGCGGCGAGCTCCAACGGCTTGCCGGCCTCGAGATCCTGCAGCGTGGAGGACTTGTGATCGCCCACCTTCTCGGCGCCCTCCAACCGCCGCTCGATCGAAACCGAGGGCTTCGCGCCCACCGCCTCGGCGATCTGGCACGTCTCTTCCATGATCGACTCCGCGAGCGCCCGCGTGGGCGCGTGGCGACAGATATCCGCGAGCGTCGCGCGGGTCAGGACGCCGAGCGGGTTGAAGACGACGTTCCCCATCAGCTTGACCCAGATCTCGTCCCGGAGCCGCTGCTCGACCGGGCATTTCAGGCCGCCGGCGGCCATGGCCTCGCTGAACTGCTCGCACCGTTCGGAGATGGAGCCGTCCGGCTCGCCGATCGAAAAGCGAGTCCCCTCGTGGTGCTGGACCACTCCGGGCTCGGCCAGCTCCGTCCCGGCGAAGACGACGCAGCCAATCGCGCGCTCCGGTGGGATCACGCGCGATACCTCGCCGTCAGGGTCCACGGCCTCGATGCGGCGCCCCTCGTATGGGCCCTCGAGCTTGTGGAAGTACCACCACGGGAGCCCGTTCTGGCCGGCCACGACGGCGGTTTCCTCGTGTAGCAGGGGCTCGAGCAGTGGCCCACTGCTTGCGTATGAGTTCGCCTTGAGGCCGAGGAACACGAAATCCACGGGTCCTACGTCGTTCGAATCGTCGGTCGCCGGCGGGTGCGCCTTGAAGTCGCCGCGCTCCGATAGCACGCGGACACCGTCCCGCTGCATGGCCTTGAGGTTGTCCCCTCGCGCGATCAGGTGCACGTCGGCACCTCCGCGCGCCAACGCGGCGCCCACGTACGCTCCGATGGCACCCGCGCCGAGGACGGCGATTCTCATATGGCGACTAGCCGCCGACGCCCTTGAGCTCGCGCCAGCTTTGAAGGCCGGATGAGCCACCAGACCCGTGCCATCCCAAACGAAGCGTACCTTCACCCAGATTCCTGATCCGGGGTTCCAGTAGCGTGCCCTCCGCCCACGGCTGAGGGAACCGATGAGCAGTGAGGTGACAGTCGATCGCCTGCAGTTCACGCTGACGATCACCTACCACTACCTGTTCCCCATCCTGACGATGGGCCTCGCGCTGTTCATCGTCTACTTCAAGACCGTGTCGTACGCGGGACGCGAGGGCCACCGCTTCCGCCCGCTGCGCAAGACCGACTCCGAGCGGGCCACGGCCGAGGGAGCAGCCCGCTTCTGGACCAAGATCTTCGCGGTCAACTTCGCCTTCGGGGTCGTGACCGGGATCCCGATGGAGTTCCAGTTCGGCACGAACTGGGCGCAGTTCTCGAACTACGCCGGAGGCGTGATCGGGCAGACGCTCGCCATGGAGGGAGTGTTCGCCTTCTTCCTCGAGTCCGTCTTCCTGGGCATCCTGCTGGTCGGCGCGGACCGCGTGAGCCCCCGTCTGCACTGGCTCGCGGCGATCGCGGTGTTCGTCGGGTCGTGGCTGTCGGGCTGGTTCATCATCGCCACGAACGCCTGGATGCAGCACCCGGTGGGCTATTCGACCGACGGCGAGGGCAACGTCAAGCTCGACTCCTTCGGCGACCTGCTCACGAACCCCTGGCTGCCGTGGCAGTACATGCACAACATGGGCGGCGCCGCGATCACGGGCGCGTTCGTGGTGGGCGCAGTGGGCGCCTTTTACCTGCTCATGGACCGCCACCACCACTTCGCCCGCATGTGCCTGCGGGTGGGAGTGATCGCCGGCTTCGTGCTCTGCGTGTTGCAGATCTTCCCGTCGGGCGATCGCCAGGCCAAGAACGTCTTCGACCATCAACCCGCGACGTTCGCCGCGATGGAGGGGCTCTTCGAGACGAGTGAGGGCGCGCCGCTCGTGATCATCGGCAACCCGGACACGAGGGACCGTGAGCTCGAGTCGACGCTCGAGATGCCGAAGTTCCTCTCCTTCCTCACGTCGCGCAACTGGACCGAGCGCGTCACCGGGCTCAATGACATCCCCGAGGACCAGTGGCCGGACTCCGTGCCGCTCGTCTACTACGCCTACCACATCATGGTCGGACTGGGCACGATCCTCCTTGCGATCGCCGGCATCGGCGTGCTGCTGCTGTGGCGCCGGCGCCTCTACACGTCGAAGCCGATGCTGTGGACGCTGATGCTCGCCTTCCCGTTCACCTACATCGCGAATATCGCGGGCTGGACGACGGCCGAGACCGGGCGCCAGCCCTGGCTCGTCTACGGCCTGCTGCGGACCGAGGATGGCGCCTCGCCGGCGGAGTCCGTGCCCGCCGGCACCACGATCTTCACGATCCTCGGCTTCTCGGGGCTCTACCTCTTCATGTCGCTCCTCTTCATCGTGCTGATCCTGCGCATCGTGAATCAAGGCCCCGACGACGGTGAGGCCGAGCCCGAGCCCGCCGGGGCGCAGCCCGAGCCCGCGGGGGCGGCCTGATGGAAAGTGTCTGGTTCGTGCTGCTGGCCGTGATGGTCACGGTCTATGTCGTCCTCGACGGCTTCGACCTCGGTTCCGGCGCCCTCCACCTGATCGTGGCCAGGAAAGAGGAGGAGCGCGAGGAGGTAACGAGCGCGATCGGGCCGGTCTGGAACGGCAACGAGGTCTGGCTGCTCGCGAGCGGCGGGGTCCTGTTCATGGCCTTCCCGAAGGTCTACGCGGGAGCCTTCAGCGGGCTGTACTTCGGACTGATCCTGGTGCTGTGGCTCCTAATCGGCCGCGGACTGGCACTCGAGCTTCGACACCAGCTCGACAACCCGTTGTGGCGCTCGGCGTGCGACGTGATCTTCAGCCTCTCGTCGCTCGGGCTGGCGGTCGTGTTCGGCGTGGCCATCGGGAACGTCGTGCGCGGCGTGCCCCTGAACGCCGAGGGCTACTTCAGCCTGCCGCTGTTCAACATCCTCAACTGGTACGCGCTGCTCGTAGGGATCTTCGGCCTCGTCGTGCTGGCAACGCACGGGGCCACGTTCCTCGCCTTCAAGGCGCGCGGCAAGGTCCGCGAGCGCGCGGCCGTGATCGGACGTCGGCTGTGGTGGGTGCAGCTGGTTCTGTTCTTCGGGCTGATCGGGCCGACCTACGCCGTCCGCGAGGACATGCTCGAGAACCTCTTCGACCACCCCTGGACGCTCGTCTTCCCGCTGCTCGCGACCGGGGCGCTCGTGGCGCTCTTCGTCTACCAGCGGCGCAGGCTCTTCGGGCGCGCCTTCCTCGCCTCGGCGCTGTTCATCCTCGGCATCCTCACCACCATGGCCGCCGGCCTCTACCCCAACGTGCTGCCGGCGCGGGAGGGCAACCCGAATGGCCTGACCGTGGACAACGCGGCCGCCGATAGCTACGGGCTCGAGGTCGCGCTCGTGTGGTGGAGCTTCGGGATGCTGCTCACGGCGGGCTACTTCATCTACGCCTACCGGCTCTTCTTCCGCGCCCCGGCCGGCGAGGATGCGCGCGCTTCGGGCCTAGAATCGCATTGACGCAGAGGAGCGGATGTGGACGCCCGGTCCCGGCCCAAGATGTCTCGCAAGGAGTTCGACAAGGAGCTGCGGCGCCTGCAGCGCGAGCTCGTGATCATGGAGGAGTACATCAAGGCCAAGGGGCACAAGCTCGTCGTGATCTTCGAGGGGCGCGATGCCGCCGGCAAGGGCGGAGTGATCAAGCGAATCGCCGAGCGCACCAACCCGCGGGTCTGCCGCGTCGTCGCGCTGCCGACGCCGACCGAGCGCGAGAAGACCCAGTGGTACTTCCAGCGCTATGTCGAGCACCTCCCCGCCGCCGGGGAGATAGTCCTGTTCGACCGCTCGTGGTACAACCGCGCGGGCGTCGAGCGGGTGATGGGCTTCTGCACCGAGCAGGAGTACGAGGAGTTCATGCGCTCCTGCCCGGAGTTCGAGAGGATGCTGGTCCGCGCCGGGATTCAGCTGATCAAGTACTGGTTCTCGGTCTCGGACGAGGAGCAGGAGCGTCGCTTCCAGGCCCGCGTCGAGGACCCGATGCGCCGCTGGAAGCTGAGCCCCATGGACCTGGAGTCGCGCGCCCGCTGGGTCGAGTATTCCCGCGCCAAGGACGAGATGTTCCGCTACACGGACATCAAGCACGCGCCGTGGTACGTCGTGGACGCCGACGACAAGCGCCGGGCGCGACTCAACTGCATCGCCCACCTGCTCTCGATGGTCGACTACGAGGATCTGAGCCCGCCGCCGATGGAGCTGCCGGCCAGGGGGCGCGACGACAACTACGTCCGCCCGCCCATGGACGAGCAGACCTTCGTTCCCGAGATCTACTGACTCAGCCGGTCCTGTATGCGCTCGCCCGTTCGAGGGTGTCCTCTGCGCCCGCCACCATCGCACGCACGATCTCGGCAGCCGGCAGGACGTCGCGGATCAGCCCCGCCGTCTGACCCGTGAAGGGCGTCAGCTCATGTGGCCGGCGCTCTTCGACGGCGGCCATGATCTCGCCCCTGAGCCGCTCGGCCTGCCTGCCGGCCTCGTCCGCCCGGCCCTCCCACTCGGCCACGAAGTCCGTCCGAATCACGCGCGGCACGACGTCGTAGCCGCTGCTGGGCGGCATGATCAGCCCCCACGCCTCGAACCGCACGGCCTGCTCCGACTCGCTGTCGACGATTAGTTGCTTCCACACGCGTTCCGCGCCCGCCTCCTCGGAAGCGAGAAAGCGCGTGCCGACATTGGCGCCCGCCGCGCCCAGCGCGAGAGCCGCGGCAAGGCCGCGCCCGTCGGCCACGCCGCCGGCGGCCAGCACCGGAATCGGGCTGACCGCATCCACGACCTGAGGCACCAGCGCCATCGCGCCCACCCCAGCAACCATCCCCTGCCCTCCCGCCTCGCTCCCTTGCGCGATGACCACGTCGACACCGCGCCCGGCGGCCTCCCGCGCCTGCGTGACCGTGTGAACCTGCTGGATCACCTTCGCTCCGGCCGCGTGCACGCGCTCCACGAGGTCGCCGGGATCGCCGAGCGCGAACGACACGCCGGCCGGGCGTGCCTCCAGCGTCGCCTCGAAAGCGTCCGCATCCAACGCGGGGACGACGTGGTTGACGACGAACGGCCGATCGGTCAGGGCCCTCACGCGGTCTATCTGCTCGCCGACCTCCTGAGCTGACCAGAACACGGCGCCGAGGCTGCCCAGCCCTCCGGCCCCGGAGACCGCCGCGACCAGCTCGGGCGCGGTCGCGGGCCAGATCGCGGCCTGCAGGACGGGAGCCTCGATCTCGAAGAGTTCGCAGAAGCGTGTTCGGAGCATCGTCAGGTGTCCCCTTTCACCAGTTCGAGGATCGCCGACGCAGTGCGAGCGTCCGTGACCAGAACATCTATTAGCTTGCCGCGGGCCGCACCCACAACCGATCGGACCTTGGGAGCGCCGGCGGCTACTCCGATGACCGTGCCGGCCGCCCGGAGTTGCGCCCGTGACACTCCCAGCAGCCGGTCTTCCTGGGGCATCTCGACGGGGTCCCCCTGCAGGTCGAAGTGCCTCGAGGCCACGTCCCCAACCGCCGCGCTCAGCGCGTCGCGCTCGGCGGTGACGTGCATCGGGGCGGCCCCGAACTCGCTCGGCGCCATACCGATTCCGACGAGGGCGGCGTCGAGGCCGTCCCAAAGCGCCAGCCGCGACGTGATGTCGGGGTCCGACAGCAGCGAGCTCCGCAGCTCCGGCGACGGAAAGGCGGGCACGTGCAGGAAGCTGACCTCGGCGCCTGAGACGTCGGCCACGCGACGCGCTATCTCGTTGGACTGAAAGCGCACATCCAATTCGTCCATCCCGCCGATAGCAGGGACGAGGCGAACGCCGCGGAGGTCTGGGAAGCGGTGCGCCTGGGCCACCTCCCAGATGGTCCGGCCCCACGAGATCGCAAGCACGTTGCCCGCACCGAGCGACAGGACCTCGAGCTCCGCAAGCGTTGGGGCGACAAGGGCCTGCAGCCCGTCGCCGGACGCGAGCGCCGGTACCACCGCGGCCCGCCGGAGACCGAGCGCTTTCGTCAACTCGACCGCCAACTCCGCGGCCGGCGACGGCGGCCGCACCTCGATGCGGACGATCCCCTGCGTTCGGGCCAGCTGGAGGAGCCGGGAAACCGTTGAGCGCGAGACATCCAGGCGTTCCGCCACCTCCTGCTGCGAGAGCTCCTCCTCGTAGTAGAGCGACGCTGCCGCATGCACCGCGGCCAGCGACTCTGGCGTGAGTCCGAGGGCCGGCTCCTCCACTGCCGACCCCGCTCAGCCCGCCCGCAGCGAGGTGGTCACGCCGCGTACCGAGTCCCCGTGGGCGTCGAGCACGGCGAGGAGCTGTTCGAAGCGGCGCCGCACCGTGCTGTCGAGAAACGCGCGACGCTCTTCGGGTGCCATGCCGACGCTCTCCTTCCAGAGGGATCGCCCGGCGATGAAGCCCGCGGCGCCGCCCTCCATGGACGCGCCGAGCTGATCGCAGAAAGCGTCGTGGTCCACGCCGGCCGAAAGCACCGCCCAGGGCGTGGAGATCGCGGCCGAGACGGCCTCGCACGCGGCCAAGGAGCCTGGGTACTCGAGCTTGAGCAACTTCGCGCCACACGCCTCCAGGAGGACGGCGCTGTCGCGGATCAGATCGCCCCGGCGAGCCGCGAACGCTGCCGGGGTTTCGTCGTCCAGGCGGTAGGTCATCGCTTCGATGACGCACAGGAGCTGCTCCCTGCCGCAGTCGTCGAGCGCCGCCCGGACGAGGTCGGCGGTGTAGCCGTCGAGGTCCTCACGGTCCGGCCGGACGAAGACCATCACCTTGGCAGCCGTTGCGCCGCGCTCTCGTGCTCCGGCCGCGCCCAGGCCATCGATCAACCGCGACCGGCGCAGCCCGCCGTCGGTGTCGAAGCCGTCCGCCTCGATCCTGACCAGGAGCCCCACATCGCGGGCCAGCGCACCGCTCTCGACGATGTCGATCACGGAAACGTCCGGATCGAGAAGCACGGCGCTGGCGTCCCGCCCTACGGTGTCGACGATGTCGTACTTGATCGCGCGCTGCGCCTCGGCGTCGGCGGGCAGCCCGGCCGTCTCCAGCATCTCGACCAGTGGGTCGCCGTGATCGGCGGCTATGACGGCGAGGCGGCCGCCGGAGTCGGCGATCCGCGCCAGTGCGGCGATCTCAGCCGTCGTCAAGCCCTCGCTGCAACTTTGTGCTGAACTAATGTGCTGAGGCTAGCGCGAGGTGCCAGGAAACTCAAACGCTGTCGTCGTCATCGTCGGGTCTGTCAACGTCGACCTGGTGGTGGCAGCGGAGCGGCTGCCGGGGCGCGGCGAGACCGTGCTGGGCCGGCGCCTGGAACGGTACGGCGGCGGCAAGGGGGCCAACGCGGCGGTCGCGGCGGCGCGACTGGGCGCCGAGGCCCGGCTCGTCGCAGCCGTGGGGAGCGATGACCTGGGGCGGGAGGCGCTGGCGGAGCTGCGCCGCGAGGGGGTCGACGTCGAGGGGGTGAACCAGGTGTCCGACGAGGCGACCGGCGCCGCGCTAATCGTGGTCGATGACGGCGGCGACAATCAGATCGCGGTCGGAGCCGGCGCCAATGCCGCACTTGCGCCCGCTGGTGTTCGACGCGCGCTTCAGCGAGCGTTGGATGGAGCCGGATGCCTGCTGGTCAGCCTGGAGGTCCCGCACGAGGCCGTCCGCGCCGCCGTGGGCGCGGGACGCGAGCGCGGAGTTCCGGTGGTGGTCGACCCGGCGCCGGCTCGCGCGGCGGCTCTCGAGCTCGCGGCCTACGGGCCGATCTTCACGCCCAACGCGGGAGAGGCTCGCCAGCTGACCGGTGAAGCGGACAAACGGCGGGCCGCGGCCGCGCTCAACCGGCGCACCGGTGCGCCGGTCATCGTCACCGACGGCTCAGAGGGAGCACTGTTGCTCGAGGAGCCCGGCGCCGAGGTGCTTGCCCTGCCGTCGCCCTCCGGCGTGTCGGCGGTCGACACCACCGGGGCGGGCGACACGTTCTCCGGAGCCTTGGCCACGCGCATCGCCGCCGGCGACCATCTGCGCGCAGCCGCGGCCTTCGCCGTAGCGGCCGGCGCGTGCGCGGTGCGCGCCCATGGCGCACGCGGCGGGATGCCGACGGAGGCGGAAGTGCGCGCCGTTCTACGCTGACATTCGTTCTGGACAAATGTTCAGCCAGTGGTAGACTCGCGCGCGCCGCAACCCTTGCGCCACCTGAGGAGGAGGAGTCGCAGCCATGCCCGAGCCTGTGATTGAGGCGCGCCAAATCGTAAAGCGCTTCGGCCGTGTGCGGGCACTGCGCGGCGCGAATCTCACTGTCTACCCGCAGGAGGTCGTCGCGCTCGTGGGCGACAACGGAGCCGGCAAGAGCACGCTGGTGAAGACGGTGGTCGGCGTTCATCCTCCCGACGAGGGCGAGATCCTCTTCGAGGGCAGGCCGGTCACCGTCAACACGCCGCATGAGGCGCGTGACCTGGGCATCGAGACCGTCTACCAGGACCTCGCGCTGGCGGCGGAGGTAGACCCCGCGGCGAACATGTTCCTCGGCCGGGAGATCCTGCGTCCGGGACTGCTCGGCAAGCTCGGCTTCCTGGACAAGAAGGCGATGCGACGGCGCAGCGACGAGGCATTCCGAACGCTTGGGGTCAGGATCCAGGACACGAGCGCGCGGGTGGCCAACATGTCGGGCGGCCAGCGCCAGGGCATCGCCATCTCCCGAGCGGTCACCTGGGCGAGCAAGGTCGTCTTCATGGACGAGCCCACGGCCGCGCTCGGCGTCGTGCAGACCCGCAACGTCCTCGACCAGATCCAGCGCGTGCGCGAGCACGGGCTGTCGGTCGTCCTGATCAGTCACAACATGCCGGAGGTCTTCGAGGTCGCCGACCGCATCGAGGTGTTGCGGCTCGGCGAGCGCGTCGCGAGCCTGAGGCCGGCGGAGGTCTCGATGGAGGACGTGGTGGCTGCGATGACCGGCGCGCTCACATTCCACGAGAAGGAGGACTAGGGGGTGGCCACTCCCCCGACGCCAACCGAAGACATCGCGGCGGAGGAGCTGCTCGAGGAGGAGCGGGAACCGTGGTGGCAGCGCCTTGTCACGGGCCAGAGCACGGCGATCGCGCTGATCCTGATCGGGCTCATCGCCGTCTTCTCGTTCCTGAAGCCCGACGAGTTCCTCGACGTCAACAACGCCCGCAACATCGCGACCGACGCGGCGGTCCTGCTCGTGCTCTCGGTCGGCCTGACCTTCGTGATCATCACGGCCGGCATCGATCTCTCTGTCGGCGCGGTGCTCGTCTTCTCCGGCGTCGTGGCGGCCAAGCTCATGAACGAGATGGGCGGCGACAACTGGGGCGTGATCCTCGCCGGCCTCGGGGTCGCGCTAGCGTCCGGACTGGGATGGGGCCTGCTGAACGGCTTCCTCGTCGCCAAGGCGAAGATTCCGGCGTTCATCGTCACGCTCGGGACGCTGGGCATGGCACTCGGCTCGGCGCTGCTCATTACGAAGGGCGTCGACCAGCGCGAGGTTCCCTTCAAGCTCATCGACACGGTCGGCAGCGGCCGGGCGTTCGGCGAGATCCCATACCTCGTGCTGATCGCTGCAGCCGTCGCGCTCGTGTTCGGCGTCATCCTCGCCATGACCCGCTTTGGCCGCTACACCTACGCGATCGGCTCGAACGAGGAGGCCGTGCGGCGCGCCGGCGTCAACGTCGACGCCCACCTCATCAAGATCTATGCCATCGGCGGCACGCTGTCCGGGCTCGCCGGCTTCATGTCGCTCGCGCGCTTCGGCACCACAACGATCGGCGGCCACTCGACCGACAACCTCGACGCGATCTCTGCGGTCGTGATAGGCGGCACGAGCCTCTTCGGCGGCATCGGCACGATGATCGGCACGGTCGTCGGCGTCTTCATCCCGGCCGTTCTCCGCAACGGTTTCGTCATCGTCGGCGTCCAGCCGTTCTGGCAGCAGGTGGCGGTGGGCGCCGTGCTGATCGTGGCGGTCTACCTCGACCAGCTGCGCCGGGCTCGCTACCGGCGCTGATCCCAATGGCCCAACAACAGGAGGAGATCTGATGTCAAGCACAGCACGAGGCCCGCGGTGGCGGCTCACGCTCATCGCCGTGCTCGCGCTCGCGGCCGCCCTGCTCGTCGCCGCCTGTGGCGACGACGACGATGATGGAGGCGGCGGGGGCGGGGGCGACGGCTACACGATGACGCTCATCGCCGGCGTCCGCGGCGACCAGTTCTACATCACGATGAACTGCGGCGCCCAGGAAGAGGCCCGAAAGCAGGGCGTGGAGCTCGACTTCCAGGGGCCCGACCAGTTCGACGCCTCGCTGCAGACGCCGATCGTCAACGCGGTCACGCAGAAGAAGCCCGACGCGATTCTGATCGCGCCGACGGATACGAAGGCGATGTACGTCCCGATCAAGGCGGCCGCCGACGCCGGCATAACGATCGTGTTCGTCGACACCACGCTCGAACAGCCGGACATGGCCGTGTCGCAGATCGCATCTGACAACGAGGCCGGCGGCCGCGAGGCGGCCAAGGCGCTGGCCGACCTGCTCGGCGGCGAGGGCAAGGTCTTCGTCAACAACGTGAACCCGGGCATCTCGACCACTGACGCGCGCGCTCAGGGCTTCGAGGACGAGGCCAAGAAGCTCGGGCTCGAGTACGTCGGCATGGAATACAACGACGACGACCCGGCCAAGGCGGCTGCGATCACCAAGGCACAGCTCGCCAAGCACCCCGACCTCGCGGGCATCTTCGGGACCAACCTGTTCTCGGCTGAGGGCTCGGGGACCGGCGTGCGCGAGGCCGGCAAGAGCGGAGACGTCAAGGTTGTCGGGTTCGACGCCGGCCCCAAGCAGATGGAGGACCTCGAGAGCGGGCTCATCCAGGCGCTCGTCGCCCAGAAGCCTGCCGACATCGGCAAGCTCGGTGTCCAGCAGGCGGTGGCGGCGCTCGAGGACAAGCCGACCAAGGAGAAGATCGGCACCGGCTCGGTGACGCTCACCAAGGACAACCTCGAGCAGAACCCGGACGTTCCCTACAAGTCCGAGTGCTAGCCACCCGCGCTGCGGGGTGCGGCCGCGTGCCGCGCCCCGCCGCGGCGGGTGGGTGAGCTCAGCCCGCCCCGCTCGACGCCGCCGAGCGCACGGACGGCAGGTCGTCGACGCTCCCGAACAGGCCCGCGGCGACGCCGGCGAGCAGCGCAGCGCCGCGGGCGCCGGCCTCGATGACGGACGGGGCCTCGAGGGCCCCGAAGCGGGCCTTCGACGCGCGCACCGCCTCGTCGTGCGCCCAGCCGCCGGTGACGACGATGCGCCGGTGCGGGCCGGCGACCTCGGCGGTCGCGCGCAGCAGCGCGTCGACCTCGGCCGCGACGATGTCCGTCGCCGCGCGCCAGATGCGCTCGGCCGGTACGCCGTCGGGCAGGTGAAGCGGCGGGCGCTCGAGCGAGTGCAACTCGAGCTCGAGCACGGGAACCTCGTCGAGAGCGGTGGCGAGCGCGCCGGCGGCGAGCTCGGAACGGCCCGCGGCGTCCACGCCGAGCGCGTCGAGCACTTCCTGCAGGGCGATGCCGGACCAGACCCCGGCCAGCAGCGCCTGGCGGCCCTCGGACACGTGGAAGCCGACGGTCACCCCAGCGGCGACGCTGCGGCGGACCTGCTCCGGCCCCAGCGGCGGGGCGACCACGCGGACGAGCGCCTCGGCGGTGCCGCAGGAGTCGAGCACGTCGCCGGGAGCCACCACCCCGACGCCGACGCCCGCACACAGGTGGTCGTGCCCCGCGACGGTGAGTGCAGCAGCGCGCGCCTCCGGCAGCGCGGCGCCGTCGGCGACTCCCGCCGGTGTGCCGGCCAGCACCAGCTCGGGCAGCAGGTCGTCCGGCATCCCGGCCCACCTCGGGGCATCGGCGAGTGGCGCCTTCGCGACCAGGTCGAGCAGCCCTGTTCGAGATGACAGCGACAGCTCGGCCACGTCGGCGCCGCCGAGCCGGCGGACGACCCACTCCGCGACGTTCAGCCAGCGGCGGGCGGCGCGGGCCGGTGGATGATGGTCGACGAGCCAGCGCAGCTTCGCCAGCGTGCATAGCGGGCTGGCCGGCAGGCCGGTGCGCTCGCTGAAGCTCTCCTCGCCCAGTTCGGTTGCGATCCGGTCCGCCTCGCTCGCGCCGCGAGCGTCGTGCCAGGCGATGGCGGGATGCAGCACGCGATTCTCCCCGTCGAGCAGCACCCCGGCCTCGGCCATGCTTGTCACGCCGATGCCGCGGACGCGCCCCTCGGGAGCGGCGGCGACCGCCGCACGAGCGGCCTCGACAGCTGCGCCGAACAGCGCCTCGGGGTCGACCTCGGCGCCGGTCGGCACCTGCCGCCACGGGGTCGGCGCCTTGCCATGGGCGAGCTCGCGCCCGTCCTCGTCCACGACAGCCGCCTTGCAGGCGGACGTCCCGACGTCGATGCCGACGAGCAGGTCGGTCAAGCGGCGGCTCCGTTCGCGGCCGGCGGCCGGCAGGCGATCACAACGACCTCGCCGCTCACGCGGCACGCCCCTGCGCTATGCGGCACGAGCACCGTTTCGCCCCGGTGCAGCTCGAGTGGCTGCCCGTCCTCGGGCGTGAGCGTCCCCTCGCCCTCGAGCACGACCAGGACCGCGAAGCCGAGCTCGATCTCGGTTTCCGGAGCGGGCGCGACGCGCTCGGCGCGGAAAAACGCGTCGGCCTCCTCGGGCAGCAGTCGGGCAACCGGCCCATCCGGCCGCGGACCGCGCAGCACGCCGATGTCGCGCCCGGCGCGGTCGACGCACCCGAGCGCGCTATCCCAACCCAGGCCGAGACTCGCCTCGAGAGGGTCATCGATTCCGAAGCCCCGCCACTCGAGCAGCACCGAGAGATCGGTCGGCTCCTGCAGCTCGAGGATCAGCAGCCCCTCGCCGATCGCGTGGGGAACGCCGGCCGGTACGAACAGCGCGTCACCCGGGCCCACCGCGACGGGGTTGAGGGCGCCGAGAAGGGCGGCGCCGTCCTGCTCGTCCACCCAGCGCTCGAGCGTCTCGGCCGGCACCTCCTCGCGGAACCCGACATGCACGCTCGCCTCCGGCGCGGTCGCGCCGATCACGATCCAGGCCTCGGTCTTCCCGTATGGCACGTCGAGCGCGGCCTGCGCGAACCGCCCATCCGGGTGGACGTGGACAGGCAAGCGCTGACCGGCGTCCAGCAGCTTCACGAGCAGCGCGGGGTCGGCACCGCGCCGGGCGGCGTGGTCTGGGCCCAGGAAGCCGACCGGGTCGCCGGCGATCGCGTCGCGCAACAACTCACCGCCCGGCACGCGGCTCAGCCCCAGCTCCTCCTCGCCGAAGACCGTGGTGGTTGAGCCGACCCAGTCCTCGGGCACGTGCGTGCCCCGTGGCTCGATGCCGCGGAGCGCCGCGATTGCCGGCCCGCCGCGATAGAAGCGCGGTACGCCGTTGGGCGGCAGCACAACCGGCCTCACGACGCCGAGACCTCCCCTCTCGCGAGCTCCTCCGCGCGGGACGGGACGATCGCGCCGGCCTTGGCCGTCTCGACGCTGGCCGCGGCGGTCGCGAGACCGAGCGCAACGGAGCCGCCGAGCTGTTCGCCGCGCTCGAGGCCGACGCACAGGCCGCCGACCAGCGCGTCGCCGGCGCCGATCGGGTTCCGGACCCCCACGCGCGGAGCCGCGTGCCAGCTCTGTTCGCCACCCTCGCCGGCCACCGCGGCACCGGCCGCGCCGGCGGTGACGATCGCCGTGCGGGCGCCGCGCTCGACGAGCGCAGCCGCCGCGGCGGACGCTCGCTGCCGGACCTCGGCGGGGTCGCCGGCCTCGACCGTCTCGTCTGCGCGTCCAAGCAATAGCCCCTCCGCCTCGGCAAGGTTCGGCGTGACGAAATCAGGCCGCGCAGCGAGCGCCGCGGCGAGCGGCGGTCCGTTCGCGTCCACCAGCGCCGGCACGCGATGCTCGCGTGCCAGCGCGACGAGTCGGGCGTAACCATCCTCGGGCGTTCCCGGCGGCAGGCTGCCGCTGCATGCCAGCACGGCGTGCTCTTCGAGTCGGGCGGCGACCGCGCGCTCGTAGCGTTCCCAGTCACCGGTCTCCAGGCGCGGTCCGGGCTCGTTCATGACCGTCACGCGGCCGCCACGTTCGAGCACGACCGCCGTCGACCGCAGCTCTCCGCCGACCGGTACGGCCTCGACGTCCAGCCCCTCGTCGGCGAGCAGCCGCGCCGCCGCCTCTCCGGTCCGCCCGGGGGTGAACCCCACGAGGAGTGCCGGCGCATCCAGCGCCTGCGCGACGCGGGCGACGTTGACACCCTTGCCGCCGGGCGTGACCGCTACGTCATCGAACCGTAGGACCTCGCCGGGCCGCAGCTCGTCGATGGTAAGCGTGCGGTCGATCGTGAGGTTCGGGCCGGCGATGAGCATGCGACAGGGGGCAAGCTACCTCCTGGCCGCTCTTATGCCCTCAGGGGCAGGGTCAGCCGAGCGGATAGAGCGCGAGCGCGTTGTCGCGCAGCACCCGCCGGCCGGCCTCCTCCGCCTCACGGGTCGGCAGGGCCTCGCCGAGCACCTCGGCTAGCGCCTCGCGCCACCAGGTCGCGGCCAGCGGATAGAGCTCGGGCGCCCGATTGGCGTCCGAGCCGTAGAGCAGCTTCGAGGTCGGCGCCAGCTCGAGCGATTGGCGGACCATCTCGGCCGGCCGCGACACGTGCGGGATCGTGAGCGAGACATCGAAGAAGACGTTCGCGTACACGTGCGCGAGCCAGCTTGCTTCGCGGACGTAGGGGTAGTTGTGGAGGAGGACGAAGGGCGTCGCCGCGAAGCGCTCGATGAGCGGTTTCAGATGGCCCGGGTCAGCGAGTGGGAGCGTGAGGTCGGAGTCGCCGAAGCCGCAGTGGACCTGGACCGGGAGCGGCTCCGCGGCGTTCGCCTCGAGCGCGTCGAGCAGAAGCAGGTCGACGAGCGGCTTTGCGTCCGTCCGCGCGGCACCGGCCGCGAGGGCCTCGGCGGCGCCCGCCAGATCCATGGGGCCGACGTCAAGACCCGAGCGGTAGGCCGCGATCGTCTTCAGCGCGACGTAGCCGCGGCCGCGCGCGGCCGCCACCTCGGCGCGCACCAGCTCGCGCAGCTCATCGAGTCCCAGGCCCCGCGCGATGCCCTCGTCTCCGAGCGTCTCGATCCGAAGCACCGGCGCGGCGGCGCAGCCGGCGAGCCGGCCCATCTTCTCCCAATCGACGCCTCGCCCCGGTGCGGGGAAGCCCGTGTCGAGGAGGAGCCATTCGCTGCGCGTCGCCCGCAGCAGGGTGGCGGCGTACTCGTCCGGGTCGGAGCTGCGCCGGCGTTCGAAGACGGCCTCCTCGGTCGCCTCGCATCCCAGCAGCGGCGCGAGCACTCGAATCGCCCGCAGGTAGGTGAGCCCGCTCGCGACGTGCGGCCACTGGCGCGGGTCCGGGCTCTCCGAGAACAGGCCCCGGAACCCGTCGAGCGTCGCGGGCGCCGCGACGATCCCATGCGCGTGGTGGTCGACGAGCGCGACCTCGTTCAGTACTTCAAGAAGTGACCCTGCTGCTCGAATTCGTCGTCTCCCGCGCTGTAGGCATCCCACTCGGAGCGGCGCACGGCCAGGTAGGACCCGGCCAGGACAGGCCCGAGGGCGTCCGTGAGGAGGGCATCCGCCTCAAGCGCGTCGAGGGCCTCCCGCTGAGTCGCCGGCAGCCGGCGGATGCCGCGCGCCTCGCGCTCGGCTTCCGGGATCGTCGCCGGATCGACCTCGACCGGCTCCGGCGGCTCGAAGCCGCCCTCGAGTCCGTCGAGCCCCGCCGCGATCAGCCCGCCGAGCGCCAGATAGGGGTTGCAGCTCGCGTCGCCGGCCTTGAACTCGACGTTGGTCGTGGCCTCCTCCATGCCCCAGAACACGGACGGCAGGCGCAGCGGAGCCTCGCGGTTGTCGTGGCCCCAGCATGTGAACGCCCCCGCCCAGTACTGCGGGACGATTCGATGGTACGAGTTGAAGCTCGGGGCGGTGAGCCCGCACAGGCCTGGCAGGTGCTCGAAAACCCCCGCCACGAACGACCGCCCCTCCGCTGAGAAGAGGTCCGGAGCCGAAGCGTCGTAGAAGCGGTTGCGCCCGCTCTCGACGTCCCAGAGCGAGAAGTGCACGTGCATGCCGTTGCCGGCGACCTCGGGCCAGGGCTTGGGGGCAAGCGAGGCAACGAGGCCGCGGCGTGCCGCCACGCCGCGGATCGTCTCGCGGACCAGCAGCTGCTCATCGGCCGCCCGAAGCGCCGGACGGTGGGCCGTGGAGATCTCCTGCTGTCCGTGCCCGAGCTCGGCGTAATACTGCTCGAGCGGGATCTCCTGCGCCTCGAGCGCCTGGACGAGCGCGGCGACGTAGTCCTGCGATGCGCTCATCCCGATCGTCGAGAAGCACAGGCTCGAGTCGACCGGCACGTAGCGACCGTCGACTTCGACCGCGAGTGAGAACTCGTTCTCGAACCCGGCCTCGAGCCACGCCCCGCGCTCCACGAGGCGGTCAGCCATCCGCCTCAGGAACGCGCGCTGGTCGACCGGCGCGGGCTCACCCTCAAGCGTCAGCTGGTCGACGAGCATGGCGCCCGTCCCGGGAGCGTACGGGAGGACCCGAAACGTCTCCGGATCCGGGACGAGGCGGATCTCTCCCACCGGCCCCATCCCCTCCACCGGCTGCAGCTGGTCGAGCGCGTTCATCGCCTGCATTGCGACGGTCAGCCCAATGCCGCTCCGGACGCGCCCCTCCAGCCCCTGCACGGAGGACGCCTTCGCGCGTACAGTGCCGTCGTTCCCGCACCACAGGAAGCGAACGAGGCGGAGGCCCGCCTCGCTCGCCCGCTCAAGCACTTGCGCCGCGCTCGACTCCGAGATCATCGCTGCGTTCGCACAATACGTGGAACGAAGGGCAGCGCGTCTCGCTCGAGCGCTACGAAGCGGATCTGAGGGGGCGATGAGACGCGGCCGCGTCGCTAGGCATGCCGAGCTCTTGGTAGGTCGCCTGAGCCGAGGACAGGAGCTTCTCTGCCCGCTTGCGGTCTCCGGACCCGTTCCGCCGGTGGAGCATGCGCGCCTGTTCTTCCTGCGTGTGTGCGACCCAAGGACGAGCGCCCATCCTGACGTTCATTCGCAGCGCTTCCTCGAAGTGCCGCCCCGCGTCCTCGAAGCGGTCCTGCATGGTCGCGAGGATTCCGAGCGGGCGGCTGACCGAGTCGAGAGCGAGCTCGGGTAGGGCGACGGCGTTCTGCGAGCCGTAGGGCACCAGGTACTCATACAGCGAACCGGCGGACTCGGCATCGGCGAGGATTGAGCAGGTCTCGGCGAGCAGGCAGATGCTGCTGAGCCACTCCTCATCAACGTGCCAATCCGAGAGGTCGCGGCGTGTGAGCTCGTGGAGGACGGCCGCCGCCGCTTCGCTCTGCCCTGTGGCCGCGTAGACCCGAGCGAGAACTGCTCCGTGCATCAGTGGTGAGGGGAACTCGTGCGCGTTGTCCCGGATCTCCTGCTCGAAGCCGTCGAGTCGCCCTTGCTCCAGCCGCAGCATGAACAACTGCAGCCTCCGCGTGGCAACCGCACTCCAGGCCAGGACGCGACCGCCGACGGACGCCCCGCGCTCGATCTGCTCCGCGGCCTCCGCGAATCGGCCCTGACAGAGCGCGAGCGTGGCCTCCGCTGCGGCGAGTGTCCAGAGCTGGGCGGGCTGTCTCAACTCCTTCGCCAGCCGGGCCATCGAGGCGAGCGCCGTCGCGCGGCGCTCGGGGTCGCCGACCTCCCAGGCCGCCCAGTACATGTGCTCGTAGCCATCGAACTGCCGCTCCCGGTCTCTGGCCTGGGTCGCCTGGGAGACGATCTCGTTCGCTTCGACGAGCCGTGCCTGCACGTTATGGGGTGCGATCAGCGCGGCGGCCGCCGCCGCGAGTGTGTAGGCAAGCGTCGGTGGATCGCCGATCCGGCGCGCGATCTGGAGCGCTTCTTCACTGATGCGTTCGCGACGCTCGCGCGAGGGCGCGTGGCGAAGCGCCGCGGCGAGGCGCGAGAGCAGCTGGACGCGCAGCGGCCCGTGTTCCTCGCCCAAGCCGGCGAGCGCGTCCTCGAGCAGCGGGACGAGCCGCTCGTCGGCTACGGCATGCGTCCATAGGAACCTTCCGCCGTAGCCGGCCGCGGCTCGGGCCAGGACCTCGGGCAGCCCGGCCGTCCTGGCGAGCTCGGCCGCGCGCAGGAACGTCGACTTTGCCGCCGGCGCGTCCCCCGCCCGGCTCTGTGCGTCGCCCAGCGCGAGCAGCAGCTCGCACCGCAGCCGGGCCGAGCCGGTGCCATCGGGACCGAGCGCCTCGAGCGCCATCTGGTACAGACGCGCCGCCTCCTCGTACGCGAGCAGGGCGATCGCGCGGGCTCCAGCCCGGCGCGCGTAGTCCACCGCCTTCAGGCCGTTCCCCCCCGGAGCGGCCTCGAAGAAGTGATTCGCGATCTCTGCCAGATGCGCGTCAAGGTCCGAGGAGTAGAGGGCCTCGAGGGCCTCGCCGACCTGACGATGGAGCTGCACACGGCGACCTCGCCCGAGCGCGTGGTAGGCGGCGTCTCTGATCAGGGCGTGGGCGAAGCGAATGCGCTCGAGCACACCGGGAATCTCCGAGACGACGCGCGCCTCCGTCGCTTCGTCGAGCAACTCGAGGAAGGAGTCCCGCTCGAGCCCGCTGACAGCCGCAAGCGCAGCGAGATCGAACTCGCGGCCGAGCACCGAGGCCAGGGTGAGTAGCTCGTTGCACTCGCCCGAGAGATGATGCAGACGGCGGCCGATCACCTCTCTCACGCTCTGCGGGATCGCCAGCGCCGCTGTTCCCGGCTCGTCCAGGCGCCTCTCCGCAGCGAGCAGCCGCACGATCTCCCCGACGAACAGAGGATTGCCCTCGGTCTCCGCCTGCACCGCCGCTGCCAACTCGGCTGCGGACGCTCCGGGGGCCACCTGCTCGATGAAATGGACGACGTCTGCCTCGCCGAGGCCGGCAAGCGCGAGCGTTCGCGTGACCGGCTCGCGCACCAACTCGGTGAGGGTGGTCTTGAGCGGATCCTTGGGGGTCGGATCGACGTCGCGGTATGCGCCGACGATCAGCAGGTTGCTGTCGCGGAGCTCCCGAGCCACGAACTGGAGGAGCAGAAGCGAAGGCTCGTCGGCCGCATGCAGGTCATCGAGCACCAGCACCAGTGGCCGCGCGGCCGCCGCGGACTTCAGGAAGGCGGTCATGGAATCGAACAGCCGGAACCGCGCTCCCTCGGACTCGAGCGCGGGCGCCGGCGTCAGGTCCGGGAGGAGGTCGCGGAGCTCGGGGAAGAGCTGCGCCACGTCGGCTGCGCCCTCGCGCAGCTGGGATCGAAGGCCCTCCGCCCCGGTTTCACGAAGGTACGGCCGCAGCGACTGGACCCAGGGCCAGTAGGCCGGCGCGCCGCCCGCTTCCCAGCAGCGGCCGACCAGGACCCGCGCCCGGCGCGCTCGGGCATGTGCGGTCAGCTCCTCGGCGAGCCGGCTTTTGCCGATGCCGGGCTCCCCGACCAGCATGAACAGCCGCCCGCGGCCGGCGCAGGCGTCATCCAGACCCGCGACCAGCTCTGCCAGCTCCCGCTCGCGCCCCACAAACGTGCCGCGCGGGCTTTCCGCCGCAGGCTCAGGCACCCCCGGCTCCTCCGCCACCAGTTGGAGTCCCGGGTCCTGCGCGAGTATCGCCCGCTCGAGCTCGCGTAGGCGCTCGCCGGGTTCGATGCCGAGCTCCTCGACCAGCGCCTTGCGCGCGTTCTGATAGGCCTGCAGGGCATCCGCTTGGCGGTCGCAGCGATAAAGAGCCAGCATCAGCTGCGCGCGCAGCCGCTCCCGGTAGGGGTGCTCTGCGATCAGCGCCTCCAGCCGCCCCACCACCTCGGCATGGCCGCCGAGCGCCAGCTTGGCCTCGATCAGCTGCTCGAGGGCCGCGACCCGCAGGTCCTCGAGCCGCGCGATCGCCGGCTGCGTAAACGACTCGTATGCAAGGTCCGCCAACGGCGGGCCCCGCCACAGCGCCAGCGCCCCCTCGAGCGCCGAGGCGGCATCCTCGGGGCGCCCGGCGGCCAGCGCATCCCTCCCCTCGGCGACGAGCCGCTCGAAGCGCTGTGCGTCGAGACGCTCGGGATCGAGCGTCAGCTCATAGCCGTGCTCACGGGTCACGACCATGCTCTCGGAGCCCTCGGCCGCGCCGCCCGCAAGCGCCTTCCGCAGCCGCGATATGTAGACCTGCACGGTCTTGGCGGCGGTGGCCGGCGGACGGTCCCCCCAGAGCTCGTCGATCACCCGGTCCGTGCTGAGCGGTTCGTTGGCGTGCAGCAGCAGCAAGGCCAACAGTGCCCGCTGCTTGCTCCCGCCCAGCTTGAGCGGCCGACCTTCGTCGAAAGCCTCGAGCGGACCGAGGATGCAGAAATCCATGCGAGCAAGGGGCGCGGCCAGTCAGGCCAACGTACCGCAGCCCCGCGCTGCCCGCCAATCCCCGTCACGGCCTGACTCAGGCGCATGCGGTCGAGGCGCCCCGTTCCAGTACGGCGCTGTCGCCCGTCTCCCAGCGCGTGTCGAGGGTCAGCCCGACAATCCGCCAGCGTCCCTCGAGACGACGGAGCACGAAGCGGTAGGTGCCGCCGACCACCCAGGGGCTGCCGGGGTCGCCGTCGAGCACGTGCGTGCCGACGACGTGCGCGGCTGCGCGGGCCTCGTCACCGTCGATTGTCACGACCGGCGGCCCGAGCAGATGCTGGTGGGCGTCGAGCCCGGTGAGCACGCCCTTCCACTCGGCGGCGAGGGCGGGGCCTGAGATCTCGTCGGGCTCGCGGTCGAACAGCGACGAGTAGTCGCGGCGGACGGTCTCGCCCAGGCAGGAGACGACTTCCTCCCAGTCGTGGTCGTCGAGCGCGAGGATGAAGCGGGAAATCGTGTCCGTGACGGGGTTCATGCCTTCGCCTCCGCGGGCGGCGCAACGACGCGATCGAGCCAGCCGAGCACTCGCGCGACCGCTTCGCTGACGTATGGATCCTGGTCGTAGAGCTCTATGTGGTTGTGGGTTTCGATCCAGACGAGCTCCTTTGGCTCGGCCGCGGCGTCGTAGGCCGCCTGCGCGAGATCCGGTAGCAGCACCGCGTCGCCGGTGCCGTGGACGATCAGGAGCGGCGTGGGCGCGACGAGCGGCGCCTGGCTGATCGCATTGAAGGTCAGATACGGCTCCATTGACGCAGCGGTCGTTTTCCACGACCAGCTCGGCGCCTGGTCGCGCGAGGTCCGCTCGTAGTAGCTGTACGCCTCGGGCAGGGGCATCACCGCGACGGGGACGTCTTCGCTCAGCTCCATGGCGATCGTCGGGATGTACTCGGTCTCGCCGCTGCGGCGCTCGCGGTCGCGGAGCTCGTTTGCGAGGCGCAGGTAGGCCGCCAGCCCCTCGGCACCCCTCGCGCGCTGGAACGTGCCGCCGATGTCGTAGCCGCCCGCGATGCTGGCGCACGCGGCCAGCCGCCGTTCACGAGCGGCCGTGGCCACTGCGTAACCGCCGCCCATACAGACCCCAATCGCGGCGACTCGCTCGGCATCGATGTCGTCGCGCGCCATCAGGTAGGCGGCCGCGTTGACGTAGTCCGACACGATCAGCCACGGGTCGTAGTGAAAGCGCGGCTCGCCCTCGCTCTCGCCGAACCCGCGCGGATCGAACGCGAGCACCGTGTAGCCCGCGTCGGCGAAGCGCTCCCCGTAGTGGGGAAGCGTCTGCTCCTTGACGCTCGACACCGGCCCCGTCATGACGATGCCGGGGGTCAGCTCCCCCGGCTCGGCTTGCGGCGGGCGGTAGAGGTGAGCGGCGAGCCGGTTGCCGTCGCTCTCGAACGAGATCGGCTCGCGCCGGCTGGGGTCGGCGACGAGCAGGTTGGCTGGGTCTTCGGGTAGCCAGGGGTCGCGCTCGGTCATGGCCACATCGTGCGCGACGCCGCTCGCCCCATCCAGTGCCGAGGCTTCCTGGTATCGCGCGTACCAGGCTTGCGGCAACCGTCACAATCGATGCATGAGCCGCTCCGAGCAGCTCGGTGAGTTCGTGCGGACGCGCCGCGCTCGCGTCTCACCGGAGCTCGTCGGCCTTGATGCCGGCGCGCGACGCCGTGTGCCCGGGCTGCGCCGTGAGGAGCTCGCCCAGCTCGCGCACGTGAGCATCGACTACATCGTCCGCCTCGAGCAGGGGCGAATCGGGCGTCCCTCACCGGACATCCTCGAGGCGCTCGCCCGCGGGCTGCTCCTCGACTCGGTCGAGCGTCGTCACCTCTTCCAGCTCGCGGCCACGAGTGAGCCCGCGGGCGGGGACGGCACCGGCACCCGCGTGCGGCCTGGGCTCGAGCTCGTCGTCCGCAGCCTCGAGCCGTCGCCCGCCGTTGTGCTCAGCCGACGCCTCGACCTGCTCGTTTGGAACCCGACCGCCGAGGCACTGCTCGGGCCGTTCGGCGAGGAACGCAACTACGCGCGACTCGTGTTCGGCGACCCAGCCACACGCGCCCTGCACGCCAACTGGGAGGAGGCTGCCCGGGAGACCGTCGCCCTGCTCCGCCTCGCCGCGGCCCGCCACCCCGACGACGAGGCGCTCCGCCTGCTGACCGCCGAGCTACGCGCCGGCAGCGACGATGTTGCGAGCTGGTGGGAGGCCCACGACGTCGCGCAGAAGCGCCACGGAGTGAAGCGCTACATCCACCCGACGGTGGGTGAGCTGACGCTTCACTACGAAGCCGTGCTCCTGCCCGACGACGGAGATCAGCTGCTGACGATCTACGCCGCGGAACCCGGTACCCCGCACGCGGAGCGGCTCGCCCAGGTCACCGAGCTGGCCAGGGCGACCGCGTGATCGCGTCGCCACCGCCTACCGGAGCAGACCGCGCTCCGCGCTATCGACGAGTCTGTCCGCGACCTCCTCGACGGACAGGGTCCGACCCGTGTACAGCAGGTCGAAGCTGTCGAAGCTCGTCAGCACCCACAGCAGTTCCGCGGCCTCCTCGGCCGTGATGTCTTGCCGCAGGACGCCCTGATCGGCCAATCGCTTGGCGAGGTAGGCCATTCCGCCCGCTCGCCCCTCCTCCATCCTCTGGACCGCCCCGCCGACAGCGTCGGCGTCCAGCTGGGCCATCGAGAACAGCACCCGCAGCGCGTCGCGGTGCGCGGCGTACATCGCGACGCCGCCACGAATGCCCCCACGAAGGCCTTCGCGGGCGTCGGGGTGAGCAACCGCCTCCATCAGGCGGTCGAACCCGCCGCGCTGGAGAAGATCCGCGCCGAGCGCGTCGAAGAGCCCTCCGCGGGAGCCGAAGATCAGGTACACGGTGGAGCGCGCCACGCCGGCCATCCGCGCCACGCGGTCGACGCTGACCGGCTCGGCCGGCGCTTCGCGAAGGCGCTTGTAGACGGCGTCAAGGATGCGGCGCCGGGTCTCCTCCGCCGTCTCGGCGCGGATTCGCTGTTCGTACCTCCGAGGCGTCATCGGAACGGAAGCGTATCAATTCACTTGACATATTGTCTTGTGAAAGACATACTGTCCGACGAAATGAGATTGAACCGAAGGAGGGTCGGTTATGTCTGAGATGCCCACGTTCACGGACGCCGAGATCGAGTATCTGAGGACCCAGCCGCTCGGGCGCATCGCAACCGTTGGCCCCGATGGCCGGCCGCACGTGACCCCGGTCGGGGTCTTCTACGACCCTGCGACCGAGACGATCGTGATCGGCAGCGCCGCCGAAATGGCCGGCAGCAAGAAGTTTCGCGACGTCCGACGCCGACCGGACGTCGCGCTCGTCGTCGACGACCTCGCGGCGGTCGACCCCTGGTCGCCGCGCGGCATCGAGATCCGCGGACACGGAGAGACGTACGTCAACGGCGGCGAGGAGGTGGGCAGGCGGCTCGGCGCGGATTTCCCGTTCGACGCGGCGTGGATCCGGATTCGCCCACGGCGGATCCTCGCGTGGGGCATCGACGGCGGCTCGTTCGAGCTCTCCGCTCGCGACGTGCCCGGAGAGGTCAGCGGCCCGGTGCGCGCTGCCTGACCTCCTGGATCAGCCAGCCGTTGCCGTCCGGATCGCTGAACGACAGGTACGTGCCGTAGTCGGCGCGCTCGGGATGGAGGCCGGGGGTCTGTCCCTCCGCACCGAAGTGGAAGGGCTCGCTGACTTCCACCCCGCGCTCCGTCAGCTCTGCCCGCGCAGCCTCGATGTCGTCTACGACCAGGTGCATCCCCTGGTAGGAGCCTGGTACGGCTGTCGTGATCCCGGTCCCAATGGAGATCGAGGCGGCGGATCCCGGCGGCGTCAGCTGGACGACTCGGAAGCTGTCGCCGGCGCGATGGTCGACGTCAACGTTGAAGCCCAGCTTCTCCGCGTAGAAGTCCTTGGCCTGATCCACGTCCGAGACCGGCACCACCGTGACCTCGTACTTGAAGTCCATCTATCTCTCCTCCATTCGCGACGGGCTCAATGGTGGTGATCATGCCCCGGGGGCCGCGCCAGGAACTCCCGCTGCCGGGCGTCGAGCTCCGCGCGGCCGAGCATCGCCGTCTCGGCGAGGACGTCCTCGAGCGCGGCCGCCCAGCTGTCCCAGTACGGCCGCGTCTCGTCCTCGGCGATACGCCCGATCAGGCGGCGGCGGAAGCTCTCCCACTCGCACGCATCCGAGCGGCACAGCGCCACGGTGAGGCCGAAGACCCGGCGCTCCCACGGCGCGGCGAAGACGATCTCACCGTTGTCTCGCGGAGGCGAGACCGGGCCCTCGAGGTCGGCATCGATTCCGACGCTCTCACTCATCGGGTGGAAGCGCCCGCGCGACGCCGATCATCGCGTCGCGCGTGACGAGCTCCGTGAGCTCCTCCGCCCCCAGGTTCTCGGTGCCGGGCGGGCGCTCGGGCAGCACCAGGTAGCGGGCCTCCGCCGAGCTGTCCCAGACGCGGACGCGGACCTCGGCCGGCAGGTCGAGCCCCATCTCGCGGAGCACCGCCCGCGGCTCGGCCACCATCCGCGAGCGGTACGCGGGCGCCTTGTACCAGCTGGGCGGCAGGCCGAGCAGCGGCCACGGGTAACAGGAGCAGAGCGTGCACACGACGACGTTGTGGACCTCCGGCGTGTTCTCCACCGCGACGATCAGCTGACCCTCGGGACCGCCGAAGCCGAGCTCCGCCACGGCACTCGTGCCGTCGGCGAGCAGCCGCTCTCGATACTCGGCATCGGTCCACGCCCGCGCGACCACCCTGGCCCCGTTGAGCGGGCCCACGTGGGTCTCGTAGTGCTCGATGATCTCGTCGACGACGCTGGGGTCGACTATGCCCTTCTCCACCAGGAGGGACTCCACGGCCTCCACCCGCACGGCCGAATCGTCGAGCTCGTGGCTCACGTGGGCTCCAGATAGGACTCGAAGAGGTCGACGCGCACCTCGGTACCCGGTTCGGCGGCGCCTCCCCACAGGTCCGTGCCATCGAACGCGACCGTGTACATGTGCTGGGGCCGAACGCGCCGGCCTACGGCATGCGCATCGGGGAGGAGTGCCGCGCCATGGTGCGCGGTCACGACGCCGGGCTTGCCCGTCACGTAGCCGGGCTGCCGGGTGTGGCCCGAGGGGCGCCGGCCGCGCACGCGGATGCGATCTCCCACAGAGAAGCGCGGCGGGCGGAACGCGGGACGGGAGCTGCCGACCACGCGGGCGAGCACGTGCGCGGTAAACCAGCGCGGAAGCTTCAGGCGCAGCGACCCGCGCAGGGCCCCGGAGGTGATTGCGAGGCGCAAGCGCGACCCTCGCCGCCGCGCTGGCACGGCGGGGCGGCCCTGCACACGGGCATCGACCTCATCCGGCCCGAGATATCCGGCCTCGACGAGCTGGCTCTCGAAGCCCGCGAGCCAGCGCCGGTAGTAGCTCGACAGGTACAGCTCCCGGGGCAGCCGCCCCA
>Ga0081538_10000596_pt1 | contig 40068 bp, 44 predicted proteins | sample TabmetS5T2R1_FD_71022 | JGI IMG/M metagenome (GOLD analysis project Ga0081538, IMG submission 71022) | Tabebuia heterophylla rhizosphere microbial communities from the University of Puerto Rico - S5T2R1 | ecosystem: Host-associated > Plants > Roots > Rhizosphere ... | reverse complement strand
ATCGACCTCTTCGAGACCCACGCTGAGCCGCACCAAGTTCTCGGGTACGCGGTCGCCCTCCCAGCGCGCTCGGGTCTCCAGGACGGACTCGACTCCACCGAGACTCGTCGCGTTCTTGATCAGCTTCGTCGACGTCTCGACGCGCCGCGCCGCTTCCGCGCCACCGGCGATGTCGAACGACATCAGCCCGCCGAAGCCCGGGTATCGGACGCGCTCAACTGCCCGGTGCGCCTCCAGCCGCCTGGCGATCTCCTGCGCGTTCGCGGTCACCCCCTCCATGCGCACTCGCAGCGTCTTCAGGCTGCGAAGAAGGAGCCACGCCGGATCCGGAGCGGCAACGATTCCGCTCCGCGTACGGAACTCGAGTAGTCGGTCGCGGTCCTCCTGTGCTTTACAGACCACAGCGCCGAGCAGGACGTCGTGGTGGCCGCCGAGGAACTTCGTCGCGCTGTGCAGGACGAAGTCCGCGCCACGCTCCAGCGGACGGAGGTAGATCGGTGTCGCAGCCGTCGAGTCGACCACGAGCGGCGCCGGGTGCGCCGCCGCTGCCTCCACGTCGGGCATCGTCAGCAGCGGGTTGGACGGTGCCTCGACCCAGACCAGATCCGCGCCGTCCGGCGGCGGTCCGGTTTGGTCGAACTCGACCACCCGCAGCCCCCAGCGCTCGAGCATTTTCATCAGCACGGGGGTCCCGTAGTACGCGTCCTGGGTCAAGGCGACGGTTTTGCCGGGCTCGAGCAACGCGAGAAGGAGTGCAGTGATCGCGCCCGACCCGGAGGGGAAGAGCAGCGCGTGCCCGCCCTCGAGCTCGCCCAGCGCCTGCTCGGCCTCGACGCCCGCCGGATGTCTGTAGCGCTGGTAGTAGAACTCGCCCGGCTTGCCGTCCTCGTACGGCCAGATCGTCGAGCGGTCGAGCATGGCCACGATGCTAGTTAGGCTCCGGCTCGTGGCGACGACCAACGATCGCACCGACTCGACGCAGGACAAGCTCGACGAGCTAAACCGCCTCCGCGAGGAAGCACTCCACCCGGCCACCGAAAAGGCGGTCGAGCGGCAGCGCCAGCAAGGGAAGCTCCTCGCCCACGAGCGGCTCGAGAAGCTTCTCGACCCGGGCTCGTTCGTCGAGCTCGACCGTTTCGTGCGCCACCGCAATCCCTACTTCGGGATGATGGAGCGGCGGCCCTACGGCGACGCGGTCGTCACCGGCCACGGGACGATCTTCGGCCGCAAGGTCTTCGTCTTCTCGCAGGACTTCACGATCTTCGGGGGCAGTCTCTCCGAGGCGTTCGCAGAGAAGATCTGCAAGGTCATGGACCTGGCCGCGAAGTTCGGCTGTCCGGTGATCGGGATCAACGACTCGGGTGGTGCCCGCATCCAGGAGGGCGTCGTCTCGCTGGCCGGCTACGCGGAGATCTTCTGGCGCAACGTCCAATCGTCGGGAGTGATCCCGCAGATCAGCCTCGTGATGGGGCCGACCGCCGGCGGCGCGGTCTACTCGCCGGCGATGACCGACTTCGTCCTCATGGTCGAGGACACCTCGTACATGTTCATCACCGGCCCCGATGTGGTGAAGACCGTCACCGGGGAGGAGGTAACTTTCGAGGAGCTGGGCGGCGCGGCCACGCATGCCTCCAAGTCCGGCGTCGCGCACTTCATCGCGCCCGACGAGGAGACGTGCCTCGAGGATGCCCGGTACCTCCTCTCGTTCCTCCCGCAGAACAACGTCGATCCACCGCCGTACTTCCCGCCGACGGATCCGCCGGATCGGGAAAACCCCGAGCTCGACACGCTCGTCCCCGACGAGCCCACCAAGCCGTACGACATCAAGGACGTCGTCCGGGGAGTCGTGGACGACGGCGACTTCCTCGAGGTTCACGAGCGCTACGCCCAGAACATCGTCTGCGGGTTCGCGCGCCTGGGCGGGCACTCCGTCGGCGTCGTCGGGAACCAGCCGCACACGCTCGCCGGCGTGCTCGACATCGACTCCGCGGTGAAGGGCGCCCGCTTCGTCCGCACCTGTGACGCCTTCAACATCCCGCTCGTCACGTTCGTGGATGTACCGGGCTTCCTCCCGGGGACGGCGCAGGAGTGGGGCGGGATCATCCGCCACGGCGCCAAGCTGCTCTACGCCTACTCGGAAGCGACCGTCCCGAAGCTGGCGGTGATCACGCGCAAGGCCTACGGCGGTGCGTACGACGTGATGAGCTCGAAGCACATCAGGGCCGACTTCAACTTCGCGTGGCCGACGGCCGAGGTCGCAGTGATGGGGCCGGAGAGCGCCGTCAACATCGTCTTCCGCAAGGAGCTCGAGGAGTCGGACGACCCCGATGCGCGGCGGCAGGAGCTGATCGCCGACTACCGCGAGCAGTTCGCGAACCCGTATGTCGCGGCCGAGCGGGGCTACGTCGACGACGTCATCGAGCCTCGCCGGACGAGGCCGGTGCTGATCGACGCGCTCGAAACGTCACGGACGAAGCGCGAGCCGCGGCCGCGCCGCAAGCACGGGAACATCCCCCTCTAGCCGGCTGCGGCGGCCGTCGCCGGCGCGCGGCGGAGCTCGCGCGCGAAGACGCTGACGATCTCGGGGTCGAACTGCGTGCCGGCGCAGCGCTCCAGCTCCGCGATCGCCTCCTGCGGCGTCAGCCGGCTGCGGTAGGCACGGTCCGACGTCATCGCCTCGTAGGCATCGGCGACGAAGATGATCCTTGCGCCAAGGGGGATCTCCTCGCCCGCGAGCCCATCCGGGTAGCCCGTCCCGTCCCAGCGTTCGTGGTGGTGGAGCACCCACTCGGCGACGGGATCGACGCCGAGGCTCTCGAGCATCCGGAAGCCGATCTGCGAGTGCCGCTCGAGCACCATGCGCTCGGCCGGCGTGAGCGGCCCCGGCTTCCGGAGGATCTCCTCGGGGACCGCCAGCTTGCCGAGGTCGTGCAGGCTTCCCGCCAGGCGAGTCAGCTCGACGTACTCGACGTCCAGGCCCAGGCGGCCGGCGATCCAGGCACCGAGCTCGGCCACGCGCGTCGAGTGGCTGCCCGTGTACGTGTCTCGGGCGTCGACGGCCTGCGCGAGGCTTGCTGCTGCTCGGAACCGTGCGGCGCGATCCGGGCCGTGCGCGAGCCGGCGCAAGTCGGCGAGCTCGACGACCTCTGGCCGGTACAGGTGCGCCCGGTTCTTGCCGTGCTCCTTCGCCCAGTAGAGGGCACTGTCCGCAAGCCGGATCAGTTCGTCGCGGTCCAGGCCGGTCTGGGGGAAGCTCGCGAGACCGGCGCTCGCCGTCACCGATCCGACGTCGTCGAGCTTGAGGCCGGCGATCCGCGTCAGGATGGACTCTGCCACCGGGAGCGCCTCGTTCGCTCCGTAGCCAGGTAGGAGCAGGGCGAACTCGTCGCCGCCGAGACGGAACGCCTCGCCGTTCTGCCGCAGCCGGGCGCCGATCTGGGCCAGCACCCGATCTCCGGCCGGATGGCCGAAGCGGTCGTTGACGCGCTTGAAGTCGTCGATGTCGAGCATGCAAAGCGTGAACGTCAGGTTTCGCGCCGCCGCGCTCGAGAGCTCGCGCTGGAGGCGCTCCTGGAACGAGCGGTGATTCCCGAGCCCCGTCAGTGGATCCGTCAGCGCGAGGCGCATCGCTCTGAGCGCCTGATATGCCGACCGCTGGTAGAGCGAGATCGCGAGCAGCGGGCCGACCAGCGCGGCCGAGAGGATCGGCGAGCGCTGCCAGAGGACGACGAGCATGAGCGCCGCGGAGGCCATGAGCGTGAACGGAACGATCGTCGCCCGAGCAGAAGCTCCGACCAGCGGCGAGAACGCGCGGCGCGCCGAGCCGGCGACAGCGGCCGACACGAGGACGAGGTTGACCGTGTACTGCGCGGCCGCCGAGAGGAGCACCTCGAGGACGAGCGTCGGCGTGCCGGAGCCCTCGACGAGCCCGACTAGAACGGCGGCGGCCGCGGCGCCGATCGCGAAGACCGACGCGTTGTACGCAACCCGCTCCCACGGCCGATGCTCGATGAGCTGCATCGTCGCCGGAGCAGCCAGGGCGATCAGGATCCCCGCGTCCCAGCCGAAGAGCACGATCCCGCTCGTGCCGAAGACGAACGAGAGCGTCACTCCGCCGCTCTCTGCGCCTTCGATCGGGACCGGGTAGCGGCTCGCGACGGTTGAGGCGACGGCGAGCGCGAGAGGCCCGACGATCTCGCTGAAGCTAAGGGGCCCCGTGGCGAACGAGACTGCCGCCGCGAGGGCGATAAGCAGCCCGACGCCACAAACCGGGCCGACGAGGAGGAGCAAGCGCGGCGGCAGACGCTTCACGGTCGAAGCGGTCGCTACCAGTTCCAGTTGTGGCTGACGTGGACGCCGAGCTGATCCCAGACCACGGCGAGCGAGATCGCGAGCGTCAGAATCCGTGCCTTCCATTCGAGCATCGGAAATCCCTTTCTTGTTGGCGAGCGTCTTGAGAACCCGCTCGATTTTCCGGGTTTCCGCGCTTCGTGGCATCCCCCGTTCGGGGGGTCCCTCTAGGCTCCTCCCGATGACCTGGGACGTGCACCCGGAGCCGGCCGACGCGGAGGAACGCGCCGCCCTGGTCGCCGCCGCCGAGCAGGCGCTCGCGCCGGATGAAGAGAGCGCCTGGTGGCGGTCGGGGCTTGAGGACCTGAACGACGGCACCACCGCGGAGCGGGCCGGTCGCGAGCCGGACTAACGCCGTGGCGGTTTTCTCGAAGGTACTCGTCGCGAATCGCGGCGAGATCGCGATCCGCATCTTCCGCACCTTGCGGGAGCTCGAGATCGTGCCGGTCGCCGTCTACTCGGAGGCCGATCGCGGCTCGCTCCACGTCGAGGTCGCGGACGAGGCATACCTGCTCGGCCCCGGGCCGCCGGCCGAGAGTTACCTGGCGCAAGAGCGCGTGATCGGCGCTGCGCAACGCTCCGGTGCGGAAGCGATCCACCCCGGCTACGGCTTCCTCGCGGAGAACGCGGAGTTCGCGCGCGCTGTCGAGCAGGCCGGCCTCGTCTGGATCGGGCCGCCGCCCGAGGCGATCGAGGTCATGGGCTCGAAGGTCGCCGCCCGCCAGCGCATGCAGGACGCCGGCGTCCCGATCGTCCCGGGCACGACGGAGCCGGTCACGAGCGCCGACGACGTCCGTTCGCTCGGCAACGAGATCGGCTGGCCGGTCGCGATCAAGGCCTCTGCGGGAGGCGGCGGCAAGGGCCTCAAGGTCGTTCGCTCGGCCGACGAGGTCGAGCGGGCCTTCGAGTCCGCTCGGCGTGAGGGTGAGGCGTACTTCTCGGACGCAGCCGTCTACGTCGAGCGCTACCTGGACGACCCGCGCCACGTGGAGGTGCAGGTGCTGGCGGATGCTCGTGACAACGTCATCCACCTCGGCGAGCGGGATTGCACGATCCAGCGGCGTCACCAAAAGCTGGTCGAGGAAACGCCGTCACCCGCTGTCTCGGACGAGCTCCGCCTGCGCATCGGCCAGATCGCCGTCGACGCCGCGCGTGCCGTCGGGTACCGGTCGGCCGGCACGATCGAAGGCTTGCTGTCCGCCGAGGGGGAGTACTTCTTCCTCGAGATGAACACCCGAATCCAGGTCGAGCACACCGTGACCGAACTCGTGACGGGACTCGATCTCGTTCGCGAGCAGGTGCTGATCGCGGCAGGTGAGCCGCTATCGCTGCGCCAGGAGGACGTCAGCCTCCACGGCCATGCGATCGAGTGCCGCATCAACGCGGAGGATCCGTCCAACGGCTTCCTGCCCTCGCCGGGGAGGATCACGCGCTACCGGGAGCCGAGTGGGCCCGGGGTGCGTGTGGACTCCGGCGTCGACGGTGGGCAGGAGATCGTCGCGCTCTACGACCCGCTGATCGCGAAGCTCTGCGTCCACGGCGTCGACCGCGAGCATGCGCGGCAGCGGATGCTGCGCGCGCTCGACGAGTACCGCATCGAGGGCGTGACGACACTGCTCGGCTTCCACCGCGCGCTGCTCCGCAACCCGTGTTTCGTCAGGGACGGCGCGTGCCACGGCGTCGTCGAGTCGGAGGAGCTGGCGAAGGAAGCTGGGCAGTTGTCTCATTCGGCAACGACTCTAGCGGGCTCTCCGGATGTCACCGGCCTGCTGCAGGAGCGACGGGTCCAGGCGGAGCTCGATGGGCGCAGGTACGACCTCAAGCTCCTGGTTCCGGAGCCGCCGTACGCCGAGCTGGCGAGGCGGCGACGGGAACGCTCACGGGCGGGCGGCTCGCACGGCGCGGCCAAAGATGCGGTCGTCAGCCCGATGCAGGGCACTGTTTTGGCCGTCGAGGTCGCCGACGGCGACGAGGTCGAGGCCGGACAGGTGCTCTGCATCGTCGAGGCGATGAAGATGGAAAACGAGATCGCCGCGCACCGGGCGGGCCGCGTCTCGGGGCTGTCGGTTGCCGCAGGTGAGCCGGTCAAGACCGGTCAGGTGATCTGCATGGTCGAGACCGAGTGACGACGGCCGGGCCTTTCTGCTCCGACATCTCTCGCGACAACGACGAGCCGCTCGGAGCGACGGCGAGCCGGATCGACCACTGGCTGCTCGTCGAGTACCGCGGGCTCTGGAGCTCCAACGCCGTCGAGGGCAGCGGTCTGTCGGATCAAGTGAAGACCCGTTTGCGGGAGCTCAGGGCGCGGCGGCCGCGCACTCGCATCCTGCTCATCCGTCGACCCGACCGCCGGCGCCATCCGACGCTGGCGGTCTACACGGCCGCCTCACGACAGGGCCTGGAGCGCCTCGGTGGCCTCGAGGTCGAGGAGCACGAGGATTTGCGCGACGTCGATCCGTGGGATGCCGCGACGCCGATCGAGGAGCCCCTGTTTCTCGCCTGCACGCACGGCAAGCACGACCCCTGTTGCGCCCGCCGCGGACGGCCGCTCTTCGAGGCGTTGAGCGAGCAACTCGACCCTGCCTCGGTCTGGCAGTCGACCCACGTCGGCGGCGATCGCTTCGCCGGAAACCTGGTCTGCCTCCCGCACGGGGTGTACTTCGGGAGGGTGGAGCGGGACGACGTTCCGTCGGTCGTGGACGAGTACCTGGCCGGCCGGCTGTCGCTGCGGCACTACCGCGGCCGCTCCTGCTGGCCCTTCCCGGTGCAGGCGGCCGAGCGGCGGCTACGCGAGGACGAGGGCCTCACTGGGCTCGACGATGTCTCACTGGCCTCGGTCGAAGCCGAGAGCGACCACTGGTCCGTCGCATTCGAGACGCGCGCGGGCCTGCGCGAGCTGGATGTCGTTGCCGACGTCGGCGAGCTGACGATGCTCACCTGCGCCTCAGAGGCCAAACGGCCGCGTCGCTTCGGCGTTACGCGTCCCTGATCGTCAGGAAGCCTTCCCGGACGAGACGCCGGACGAGGACCAGGCGGCTCGGATCGTCGAGGGCGCCGGGCAGCTCGGCGGGAGTGAACGGCTGCTCAGCGCCGAAGACGGCCTCTAGCTCGCGGCGAACATGCCCGGGGAAGGTCAGCTCGCGACCTTCGAAGACGAGCGAGACGGAGCCGTCGCCGGCGACGAGGTCGGCGATCACGCTCGACCGCCGCTCGAGCTCGGTGTCGAGCCCGAGCTCTTCCAGTCCGCGGAGCTGGCGCATCTGGCCTTCGCGAAGCGGGCGGCGGGTCCGGACGAGCCGGTCCCGCGCCCGCCGCTCGACGTCGTCACGGCCTAGTCGTCCGCGGAGCGCCTCCACGAGCTCGTCGACGCCGTCACCCGCCTGCCACGACCGGCGGAATCGGACGTCGTCGCCCAGCTCCTCGAGGGCGGCCTTGAACGCGTCGAGCCACGTGACCACGTTCACCCCGATCGTCAGGTGCAGCGAATCGGTCTGCGAGGTCACAGCCTCGTGCAACCAGCCTCGCGGCAGGTAGAGCGTGTCACCCGGCCCGAGCACCCTGTCCTCGACGGTCTCGCCTGGAGCGCCCAGGTCCGCCGAGTAGCGCTGGTTCTTCAGCGGGAGCTCGAACGCCGGGTCGTAGACGCGCCAGCGCTTCTCGCCGGCGACCTGGAGGACGAAAACGTCATGGGTGTCGTGATGGACCGGGAGGCCCTGCGCGTTGCGTGGCGTGTAGTAGGCGTTCGCCTGCGCCGGATGCCCGAGAGCTGCCTCGAGTGACCGGCAGAACTCGCCGACCGCGGGCCGCGTCAGGTGGAGCCCCTGCAGCACGACCGTGGCGCCGCGCTCCCATTCCGCGAGTACCTTCTCGACGTCGGCCGTCCCGGTGAACGGCGTCGGGCGCCAGGGAATGTCGACCGTGTAGTCCCGCGCGCGGAGCTGCTCGCCTGCCTTGACGAGCCTGAACCCCGGGTAGCGCAGGCCGCCCGAGCAGACGATCTGCTCGACGTCGGCCTCCGATAGGAGATCGTCGAACCGGCCTTCCTCGTGCCGCTCGATCGCGAGCGGCCTGCGCTCCCAGTAGTCCTCGAGGAACTCCCTCGCGCCGACTGGGTCGACGCAGCGCTCGAGCCCTCTAGGCGTCCGTGTCGTCGGAGTCGCTGTCAGTGTCGTCCGTGTCGGCGTCGGTGTCGTCCATGTCCGCGTCGGCGGTCTCCTCGCGGATCTCCTGGACGACGTCGGTCCGGATCTCCTCGTCGCTGAGATTCGTGCGCTCACTCATGACGGCTCCTTCTGTCGAGGTACGTGCCGAGTCTATGCCCCTTCGGGCTCGAGCCGAACCGCGTGCCGGGTGACCCAGAGCAGGTATCCGGGATCACCGCGCGTCCGTTCGAAGCGGCCGAACAGGACCCTGACCGCCGCGCCCTTCCGGAGGGCCCTCGAGCCGGACATCGTCCCTCGCCAGCTCAACCCCGGCGACAGGACCCTGGGCAGCGGCGGCTCGATCCGATCCGGCTCGAGGAAGGGCGGCGCCTTCCTGAAGTCAGCCGTCAGCTCGCGCAGCTCGTCGTTTCCCGCGGTCTGGAGGATCACGAGGCCGAACATGGACTCGCCGGGACGATGTGGCCGCCGAATCGCGTAGCCGGCCGAAGAGCGGTTGGCGACCGAGGCCGTGACCTCCCAGCCGTCCGGACGAACGACGAGCCGATCGACGCGGAATGCGAGCCCGGACTCCGGCGAGTCCTCGACCCAGTCGAGCTCGAACGTGCGCGGCTCGGCCGGTGACGACTCCACGCTTCCCGACCCGCAACCGACAAGCGCGACCGCCGCTGCGACAAGCCAGTACGCCTTCATAGCCGAACCGCGTGCCGGGTGACCCAGATGACGTCCCCGCCGACAGTGATGTCGCGAGCGCCGACGCGCGAATAAGGCCCGAAGGCGACGCGGACGACCGAACCGGCGCGCAGCACCTCGCTGCCGGCGATCCTCGCGCCCCACGACGCGCCAGGCCCGAGCACCGCCGGCGGCTCCGGCGTCTCCCGTTCCGGACGGAGCATCGGCGGCGCCCGCGTGAGGTCGTCGCTCAGCCGCAGCACCTCGCCACGGCTCGCCGTATCGAAGAGCGCGAGGCCGACGCTGCCCCCGCCCAGGCGATAGGGGCTGTCGGAGCCGTTCGTGACCTCGATGACGGCCTGCCAGCCGTCCTCGACGAGGGTGAGGCGCTCGACGCGGAAGGTGAACCGCGACGCGGTGTCGCGCTCGACCCAGCCGAGCTCGATTGTCCCAAGCGCGGCCGGCGGCGCCAGCGTTGGGCGTTCGGTCCCCGAGCAGCCGGCGAGCGCGATCGCGACACACGCCATGACGGCGACTCGGCTGTAGACTCGCCAGCCGGTCATGGACCTCTACGAGTACCAGGGAAAAGAGCTCTTTCGGCGCTTCGGGATCCCCGTCTCGGAGGGTCGGGTCGCAACGACACCGGAGGAGGCCCGAACCGCGGCCCAGGAGCTCGGCGGCCAGGTCGTCGTCAAGGCGCAGGTGCTGACCGGCGGGCGGGGGAAGGCCGGGGGCATCAAGCTCGCCGACACGCCGGACGAGGCCGAGCAGCATGCCGAGGCGATCCTCGGCATGGACATCAACGGGCATGTCGTCCGCAAGCTCTGGATCGAGTCGGCCTCCGACATCGCCCGGGAGTACTACCTCTCCCTGACCTTCGACCGCGGGGAGAAGCGGCCGCTGTTCATGTTCACGACGGAGGGCGGCATCGACATCGAGGAGGTCGCCGAGAGGCGTCCCGAGGCCCTGGTGCGGCTGCATGTCGATCCGTTCGAGGGTTTCCAGCCGTATCAGGCCCGGCGTCTGGTCTACGGAGCCGGGATCGAAGACGACGGCGAGCAGAAGCAGATCGCGAAGATCGCCGAGCAGCTGTACGCGGCGTTCATCGGCACCGACGCGCTGCTGACGGAGATCAATCCGCTGATCGTCACGCCCGACGGCCAAGTCAAGGCGCTCGACTCGAAGTTCACCGTCGACGACAACGCGCTCTACAAGCATCCAGACGTTGCCGAGATGCGCGATCTGGACGCCTACTCGGCCGAGGAGCGTGCCGCCCGCGAGAAGGGCGTGACCTACGTAAAGCTCGACGGCGAGGTCGGAGTGCTCGGAAACGGCGCCGGGCTCGTCATGTCCACCCTGGACGTCGTCGCGCTCGCCGGCGGCCGCCCCGCGAACTTCTGCGACCTCGGCGGCGGCGGCGACGCGCAGGGTGTCGTCGACGCGCTCGAGGTCATCACCGCCGATCCGCAGGTGCGGTCGATCCTGTTCAACATCTTCGGCGGCATTACGCGCTGCGACGAGGTCGCGCGCGGGATTCTCCAGGCGCTCGGGCAGATGGAGATCGAGGACCCGATCGTTGTCAGGCTCGACGGAACGAATGCGGAGGAGGGCCGACGGCTGCTCCAGCAAGCGGCGCCGGGGAACCTGCACGTCGAGCCGACGATGCTCGAGGCGGCCAAGCGAGCAGTGGAGCTGGCGGCGTGAGCTGGTCCGAGCGCGCGCAGCTCTACCGCGAGAGCGAGGCGCACCGGGAGGGACCCGACCTCGAGCTGGTCGTCGAGTGGTCGTCCGGCGCCGAGCAGGCGCTGGACGTCGCCACGGGTGGCGGTCACGTCGCCAGGCGTCTGCGCGAGGCGGGGATCAACGTCGTCACGACCGATCCGGCTCCGGGGATGCAGCCCGATGTGATCTGCCGCGCCGAGGACCTCCCCTTCGCGGACGGGAGCTTCGACCTAGTCGCCTGTCGCGTCGCTGCGCACCATTTCGAGGACATCGAGAAGGCCATGCACGAGCTGGGGCGCGTGAGCCGCGACCGCGTGATCGTCGTCGACAACCTCTTCCTCGACGAGCCGGCCGAGGAGGCCGACCGCGTGCGCGACCCGTCCCATGTCCGCAACTACTCCGAGGCGGAGTGGCGCGAGCTCTTCGAGGGCGCGGGCCTGCGGGTCGACGAGGTCCGGCGGTTCGACAAGCCCATCGAGGTGGAACCGTGGCTCGAGCGGGCGGGCACACCGCCGCACGACGCAGAGCGGGTGCGCGAGTTGCTCGGCAATCGAATCGACGACGGCTGGATCGTGCTCGACCGGATCGCGATCCTCGGGCGAAAGGCGTAATGGCGATCGTCGTCGACACCGACACGCGGCTCGTCGTCCAGGGCCTGACCGGCCGCGAGGGGTCGTTCCACGGCGTCCGCAACCGCAACTACGGCACGAACGTCGTGGCGGGCGTCACGCCGGGCAAAGGCGGGAGCGACGTCGAGGGCATCCCGATCTTCGACACCGTTGCCGAGGCCGTCGAGCAGGCCGGCGCGAACACGACGATGGTCTTCGTGCCGGCGCGGTTCGCGACGGACGCGATCTACGAGGCGGTCGACGCCGGCGTCCACACCGTGATCTGCATCGCCGAGGGCCTGCCGGCGCACGAGATGCTCCGGGTCTACAACTACATCCGGCCCAAGGAGATCACGATGCTGGGGCCGAACTGCCCCGGCGCGCTCTCGCCGGGCAAGGCGAACGTGGGGATCATCCCCGCCGAGATCTTCAGCGAAGGCGCGATCGGGCTCGTCAGCCGATCGGGCACGCTCACCTACCAGATCGGCCACGAGCTGACCCAACTCGGGCTCGGGAACTCGACGATCGTCGGCATCGGCGGCGATCCCGTCGTCGGGTCCGGGTTCATCGACATCCTCGAGCGCTTCGAGGCCGACGACGAGACCGAGATCGTCGTCATGGTCGGCGAGATCGGCGGCGCCGAGGAGGAGAAGGCGGCCGCGTTCATCCAGGAGAACATGACGAAGCCGGTCGTCGCGTACATCGCGGGCTTCACCGCTCCGCCGGGGAAGACGATGGGCCACGCCGGGGCGATCATCTCCGGCACGTCGGGCACGGCACAGGCGAAGAAGGAAGCGCTCGAAGCCTGCGGCGTCCGGGTCGGCACGACGCCCACCGAGGTGGCGCAGCTCGCCGCCGAGGTCGTTGCCGTGACCTGACGGCGCTCGCCGACTCGCGTCCTAGACTCCGCTCGGCATGGACACGATCTCGCTCGCGCGCGGCGTCCCGGCGCCGGAGTGCATCCCCGTCGAAGAGCTCGCCGACTGCGCGCGTGCCGCGATTCTGAACGACGGCGCGGCGGCGCTCTCCTACGGCTCGTCGGCCGGCTACGCACCGCTGCGTGAGTGGATCGCCGCACGCCACGGCGTCGCGGCCGACCGCGTCGTCGTCACGAACGGCTCGCTCCAGGGCTTCGTCTTCCTCGCCCAGCTGCTCGCCCAGAACGGCGCGCGCGTGCTCGTCGAGGCGCCGACCTACGACCGGCCCCTGAAGATCCTCGATGCGGCAGGTGCCGAGGTCGTGGCGATCCCGCAGACCGTGGAGGGGATCGACGTCGACGCGCTGGAGGCTGTGCTCGGAAACGGCCCCAAGCCGGCGTTTCTGTACGTGATCCCGACGTTCCAGAACCCGACCGGGCGGACGCTCGGCACGAAGGGCAGGCGCAGGCTCGTCGAGCTCGCCGCCGAGCACGAGCTGACGGTGCTCGAGGACGACGCCTACGGCCTCGTCCGCTTCGAGGGCGACGCCGAGCCGACGCTCCACGAGCTCGCCGGCGGCGAGCACGTCGTGTACTCGTCGTCGTTCTCGAAGATCGTGGCGCCGGGCCTGCGGGTCGGCTACCTCGTGCTTCCCGACGCGCTGGCGTCGCGGGTCGAGGCCCTGGCGACCGCTACGTACATTTCGCCGGCGCTGCTGTCGCAGGCGACGGTGTACGAGTTCCTCCGGCGCGGCGCGCTCGCGCGCAACCTCGACCTCGTTCGGTCGCTCCTGCGCACCCGCCGGGATGCCCTGCTCGAGGCGCTCGAGCGGCACTTCGCAAACACGGGCGCTCGCTGGAGCCGCCCCGACGGCGGGTACTTCCTCTGGCTCGACCTCCCCGAAGGCCGGGACTCGACCAGGCTCCTCGAGGCCGCGACCGACGTCGGCGTGACGTTCGTACCGGGCCCGGACTTCTTCCCGGGCGGCGGCGGCGGGCGCTCGGCCGCAAGGCTCGCGTTCAGCTTCGCCTCGCCGGCCCAGCTAGCCGACGCTGTCGCCCGGCTCGCTTCCGCGCAGCTCGCGGCGTCGCCGGTAGAGCTGCGACAGCACCACGCCGCCTAGCAGGCCGAGCGCGAGGACGAAGACCATCGCCCAGATCAGGGAGACGGTCGCCGAGAAGAGCACGAAGTCGATCTCGATCTGATCGTCGTTCTTGACGATGAACGCGATCACGTAGATCGCCAGGATCGTGAACCCGACCAGCACCGCCCAGAGGCGGGGCTCCCAATGCTCGTCGGGGCGGCGGTCCACGCCGCGAGAGTCTAGGTCTACGTCGGGGCGGGCCGGGGAACGAGCCGAGGCTGCTGCGGCGGCCGCAGGCTACGGAGCTTCGCGGGCCTGAACGTTGGACAGGGGGAGTCCAGGGGGAGGGCGCAAAGCCCCGCCCTACGGAAGTAGCAATCGCTGCAGCTTGCCTCGGCTCGTTTGCTCATGATCGAGCTTGCACTCCTCGCAGCGACCCCGGTGTTGCGGAGCATCTTCCGACCTTTTCGCCGTGGATGCAAGGGGGCCGGGCCACGAAAAGCGCGGAAATTCCGGCGAAAAGAACTGCCTAAACTTGACGTTTTCTTACGCGTTCGTCGGCAGTGTTGCCAGCTCGCGCAACGCCTGTTGAAAGCTGTCCACAGGCACGATCCGCAGGCCGTCGGCGTAGCGCCGCGCCTCGGCGGCGTTTTCCCCAGGGACGAGGAACAGATCCATGCCCGAATCCCGCGCGGCGATCGTCTTCTGCTTGATCCCGCCGACCGGGAGGACTTTTCCGTCGAGCGTGATCTCTCCTGTGGCCGCGATCCGGCGGCCGCGATCGACGTCCTTGCCGAGCTCCTCGTGGAGATCGAGCGCGAAGGCGAGCCCGGCCGACGGTCCGCCGACGTTCCCGAGGTTGAAGTCGACGTCGATCGGCAACTCGACGTCGGCATCGTCGGAGATGACGACGCCGAGGAAGGCGCGCTCGGAGTCGCGTGGGTTCGAGACGGTCTCGACCGTGATATCGAGCGTCTTGTCGCCTCGACGCACGCGAAGCTTCACGTCCTCGCCGGGACGCTTCGACGCCATCCGTTCCGTGAGGTCGGTGGCGCTTCGGACCGGCTTGCCGTCGACGGCGACGACGACGTCGCCGGACCTCAGCTTTCCGGCGGCCGGGAACTCGCCGCCCACGGCTTCGATCAGCGCGCCCCTGCTGGTGACCTTCACGTCCTTTCCGAGCTCACGCAGCGCGACGGCGGCTGCGTATTTCTGGCTCCGCGACATCTCCCGGAGCTCGCTCTGCCGCCGCGCGCGCTCGTTCACTCCGGGCGGTCGAACCCGTTCCTCGGGAACCAGCGTCGCGCCGTCGTGCAGGCCGGGGAACGCCTCCTCGAGGATGCTCGCCTGCCGGACGTCGACGGCGACGTAGTAGATGCCGCCGCCGTTGCGATCGGGATGCTCCCCCTCGGCCTTGACGAGTGGTGCGAGGGGACGGGCTTCGCTCGGGAGGAAGATGTACTGGTCGGAGGGAGCGAGGTAGAGAATGCCGGCGACGGCGAGCAGGACGACGCCCAGCAGGAGCGCGATGCTCGCCCAGGAGAAGCGGCGCTTCACGGGATGCTCCGCCCGAGCCCGCCGTCGACCGTGATCGTCGTCCCCGTGACGTAGGACGCGCGTTCCGAAGCCAGGAAGCACACGACGTCGGCGATCTCCTCGGTGCGACCGAAGCGGCGCAGCGCGATCGCCTGGAGGTCGGCCTCGGTCGGGCCGTCCGGATAGACCTCCGCGAGACGCTCGGTCTCGATCCGGCCGGGGGCGATCGAGTTGACGGTGATGCCGTCCGGGCCAACCTCGCGGGCGAGCGTCTTCGCCCAGCCGATGACGGCCGGCCGGACCGCGTTCGAGAGCGCGAGGTTGTCGACCGGCTCCCGCACGGTGCTCGAGGTGATGTTGATCACGCGCCCGTGACCGCTCCTCGCGAGGTAGGGCAGACAGAGGCCGGTCAGGCGGACCACCGACTGGAGCAGGAGATCGACGGCATCTTGAAGTAATCGGTCGTTCAGCTCCAGAGCTGAAGTGCGTGGCGGGCCGCCGCTGTTGTTGACGAGGACGTCGATGCCGCCGAAGGCCTGGACCGTGCGCTCGACGAGCCGCTCGAGATCAGCCGGGTCGCGGACGTCACCGCGGACCGCGAGCGCACCGAGCCGCTCTGCCTCGCGCTCGAGCTCCTCGCGGCGCCGCGCGAACATCGCGACGTTGGCCCCCTCGGCGGCGAGGCCCTTTGCGATCGCAAGGCCCATTCCTGCGGAACAGCCGCAGACGATCGCCGTGCGCCCGGTCAGCCCAAGATCCATACGACTGCAAGGATGACGGTCGGCACGACCGCCAGCGCGACGCCGACTAGCAGCGGAGACACGGTGAAGGGCCACTCTTGATCGCCCTTGCGGATCCAGAACTGGCGTCCGCCCTTGCTGCCCCAGCAGTCCGCGCAGACACCCTGCACCGTCTTCGTCGTGCGGCCGCAGTGTGGGCAGGTCGAGCTGGGTGCAAGCTTGAGTTGCAGCCCGCTCCGAGTCGTGCGCGGCGGTCCGAGCCGTCGTCTAGGACGAGAGTACGCCGACGACGTCACGGACGGCCTCCGCCGACTCGTGCAGAAGCCTCTGCTCGTCTTCGCTGAGATCGAGCTCGACGATCTCCTCGACCCCGGCGGCGCCGAGCTTGACCGGGACGCCCATGTAGAGATCCTCGATGCCGTACTCCCCCTCGAGGTAGGCCGTGCACGGGAGCACGCGCTTCTCGTCGAGCATGATCGCGTCCACCATCTGCGCCGCCGCGGCGCCCGGCGCGTACCAGGCCGAGGTCCCGAGGAGCGCGACGAGCTCCCCGCCGCCCTTCGCCGTCCGGGCGACGAGCTCCGCGATTCGATCGTCCGGGACGAGCCTTCGCAGCGGGACGCCGCCGACGGTCGTCGCGGAGACGACCGACACCATCTGGTCGCCGTGCCCGCCGAGCACCATCGCGGTCACGTCCTTGACCGACGCCCCGGTCTCGTGGGCGATGAAGGTCGAGAGCCTTGAGGTGTCGAGGATCCCGGCCATGCCGAACACCCGCTCCTTCGGCCAGCCGGAGACGTTCTTCGCAACGTGGCACATCGCGTCGAGGGGGTTCGAGACGACGATCAGGATCGCGTCCGGCGACTGCCTGATCACCTGGTCCGTCACCGAGCCGACGATGCCCTCGTTGGTCGTGACGAGGTCGTCGCGGCTCATGTCCCCGGTCCGCGGGACCCCCGCGGTGACGACCACGACGTCGGACCCGCCGGTGATCTCGTACTCGGTCGACCCGGTCACGCGCGGCTCGTACCCCAGCACGGCCCCGGCCTGATTGATGTCGAGCGCCTTGCCCTCCGCCAGGCCCTCCTTGATGTCGACGAGCGCGACATCGCAGTAGTCGCCGCGCGCGAGCTCCTGCGCGCAGGTTGCGCCGACGTTCCCGGCGCCGACGACGGTGACCTTGCGCCGGCCCTTGGCGGGCGTGAACTCATGGCGGCCCGTCTCCATCAGACGCGCACCCCGAGCTTGTCCATGATCGCGCCGGCCACGTCGCTCGTACCGACGGCGGTCGGGTCATCCCTCGACGGCTTCATGTCGTACGTGACGCTGGCTCCCTCGCGGATGACGTCGGCGATCGCCTCCTCGAGCCTCATCGCCGCATCGGTCTCCTCCAGGTAGCGGAGCATCATCACGCCGGAGAGCATCTGCGCCATCGGATTCGCCTTGTTCTGGCCGGCGTACTTGGGTGCCGAGCCGTGAGTGGGCTCGAAGATCGCGATCCCCTCGCCGAAGTTCGCGCCGGGCGCCATGCCCAGTCCGCCGATCATCCCGGCGCAGAGGTCGGAGACGATGTCGCCGTAGAGGTTCGGGCAGACGAGGACGTCGTACTCCTCGGGGCGCTGGACGAGCTGCATCGACATGTTGTCCACGATCCGGTCATCGAACTCCATGTCGGTGTTCTCCTCGGCGACCTCTCGCGCGACTCGGAGGTAGAGGCCGTCGGTGAACTTCATGATGTTCGCCTTGTGCACGGCCGTGACCTTGCGACGGCCGTTGCGCCGGGCGTACTCGAAGGCGAACTCGACGATCCGCCGCGAGCCGGTGATCGAGAGCGGCTTGACCGAGATGCCGGCGTCGCGGTGCCTGAGCGTGCCGCCCTGACGCTCGATCCACTCGATCAGCTCCTCGGCTGCGCCGGTGCCCTCCTCGTACTCGATCCCCGCGTAGAGGTCTTCCGTGTTCTCGCGGATGACGACCAGATCGACGTCGTCGAAGCGCGACCGGACGCCTGCATAGCTCTTGCAAGGACGCACCTGGGCGTAGAGGTCGAGCGCCTTGCGAAGCGTGACGTTCACCGACCGGAAGCCGCCGCCGACCGGTGTCGTGATCGGGCCCTTCAGGGCGACGCCGTTGGCGCGGATGGAGGCGAGCACCTGCTCGGGCAGGGGGTTGCCCCCATGCTCGTCCATCACGTCGGCACCGGCGTGCTGCACGTCCCAGTCGAACTCGGCGCCGGTCGCCTCGAGCACCCTCCGAGTTGCTTCGGTCAGCTCGGGCCCGATGCCGTCGCCGGGGATCAGGGTGACGCGATGGGCCATGCCGGCGGCGACTTTACCGATTCGACACCGGCACTTCGGGGTACAGTCTGCGGCCGATGGACGACTTCAAGCCGGGTCTAGAGGGCGTTGTCGCCGTAGAGACCGCAATTGCGGCGCCGGACCGCGAGGGCGGCGCGCTCCGCTACCGCGGCTACGACATCGAGGAGCTCGTCGGCCGCTATCCGTACGAGAACGTCTGGGGGCTGCTGGTTGACGACGACATCGAGTCGAAGATGCCCGACCCGGAGCCGTACGTGCCGAGGGATCTGACCGGCAACGCGCCGGCCGACCTCCAGTCCGAGGTCGCTCACCTCGCCGGCGTGTGGGGCCTCAAGAAACTCGTCGACATCGACGCCGAGCAGACCCGCGACGACCTCGGCCGGCTCTCGGCCCAGATGATGGGGATCGTCGCTCGGTCGGCGGCGGTCGCGGACGGACGTGACGCCGCGCCGGACGACATCGTCGAGCAGGGAGAGACCGCGGCGGAGAAGTTCCTGCTCCGCTGGCGCGGAGAGGCGAACCCTGACCACGTCAAGGCGATCGATACCTACTGGATCTGCACCGCCGAGCACGGGCTGAACGCTTCGACGTTCACCGCGCGCGTCGTTGCCTCGACCGGGGCCGACTGCGGGGCCGCCATGTCGGCAGCGGTCGGGGCGTTGAGCGGCCCGCTCCACGGCGGTGCGCCTGCGCGTGTCCTGCCGATGCTCGATGAGGTCGCGCGCACCGGAGACCCGGATGGCTACGTCAAGAACGTCCTCGACAGCCGCGGGAAGATCATGGGCTTCGGGCATCGCGTGTACCGAGCCGAGGACCCGCGCTCCCGCATTCTCAAGCGAGTCGCGCAGGAGGTCGGTTCGCCGCGGATGGAGGTCGCCGAGGCGCTCGAGGAGGCGGCGCTGGCCGAGCTCCACAAGCGGAAGCCGGACTACGTCATCGCCACCAACGTCGAGTTCTACTCCGCCGTCTTGTTGGACGCCGCCGACGTGCCGCCGGACCTGACCCCGGCGATGTTCGCCTGCTCGCGGGTCGCCGGGTGGTCGGCTCACATCCTGGAGCAGAAGCAGACGGGTCGCCTGTTCCGCCCCGCCGACCGCTACGTCGGGCCCGCGCCGCGGTCGCTCTCAACTGTCTGATCTCGCGACAGCGGCCGCCGAAGCGGACGAGCTGGCGGCGTCCGGCTCCCAGACCGAGCTCGCGGCGCTCAGGGCCCGGTGGGACGACGAGCTCGAGGGGGCGGCCCGAAGCGCGGACTTCCGCGAGCGTGCGGTCGCCTACCGGGCGATCGGGCAGTTCCGCTATCGGCAGAAGCTCGAGCTGCTCCGCCGTGGGCTCGAGGACGAGAGCCCGGCGGCGCGAGGGTCCGCGTTGCTCTCGCTCGAGCTTCTCTCGCGCGAGGGGCCTGCTCCGGTGAACGCCGACCGGCCGCTGCTCCACAACCTGGCGACGACCGACCCGAACGCCGCGGTTCGACGCCTCGCCATCCTCTGCCTCAAGAACGGCTCGCCGCAGCGGGACACGATCGTCATCCTCGAAGGGATCGCCGAGGACGACGAGCAGGAGCGCACTCTTCGCGATGCCGCGAAGCGGGTCGCCGCGTTCCTCACGAAGAAGAGCCGCGCCCGCTAGTCGGCGCAGCTGCAGACGCTCTGGCCTGGAAGGGGCTTGCCGCAGCCGGCGCAGGTCCGGCGGCGCCGCTTCCACTCGAGCGCCTTCTTCTGAAGCCCGGCGCTCAGCATCAGGTAGCCGACCCCCGTGGTCGAGACCATGAGAAACGCCAGTTCCGGTGTCATCGTCGTCGTCATGCTTTTCTCCGGCGCGCGTGCGGGTGCGCCTGGAAGTACGTTTCCCGCCGCCGCCGATCCGTAACGTGGGTGTACAGCTCGGTCGTCGATAGATCGGCATGGCCGAGCATTTCTTGAACGCTCCTCAGGTCCGCTCCCCCCTCGAGCAGGTGCGTGGCGAACGAATGCCGCAGCAGATGCGGGTGAACCCGCTCGGGCTCCAACCCCGCCTTGGCCGCCAGGCGGCGGAGGATCAGGAACGCGCCTGCCCTCGTCAAGGCGCCGCCCTGGGCGTTGAGGAAGAGCTCCGGGCGGTGCTTCCGGTCGAGGTGCGGCCGGCCGCGGGACAGGTAGCGGCGAAGCGCCTCCACTGCTCGGCGACCGATGGGTACGACACGCTCCTTGTCGCCCTTGCCGACGATCCGCACGAGTCGCCGGTCGAGGTCGATCCCGGCCTTCTCCAACGAGACCGCTTCGCTCACCCGCAGCCCGGCGCCGTAGAGCAGCTCGACGAGGGCGGCGTCGCGCAACGCGCGCGGCGTCGTGCCGGCCGACGCCTCGATCAGCCGCTCGGCCTCTCCCGGGGACAGTGTCCGCGGAAGCCGCCTGACCCGGCGGGGAAGCTCGAGCTCCGCAGCGGCATTCACGGACGCCGAACCTACGAGAACGAGATGACGCAGAAATGAACGCACCGAGGCGACCCGCCTGGCGATCGTGGCCGGCGCCAGGCCGGCTGCTCTGAGCTCCGCGATCCAGCGCTCGAGCTCCTGCGTCGTGACCGAGCCGGGCGGCCGTCCCAGCCAGTCCGCCAACGCGTTCAGGTCGCGGCGGTACGCCTCGACGGTGCGCGGCGCGAGCCGCGCGGCGGCCAGCGCGAGGAACGACTCCAGCTCAGGATCGTGGGTGTGAGCGGTCATAGACTCGGCGGAGCCGGCTGCCGTCGACGTGGCTGTAGACCTGCGTGGTCGAGAGCGAGCTGTGCCCGAGGAGCTCCTGGATCGTGCGGAGGTCGGCCCCGCCTTCGAGGAGATGCGTGGCGAAGGCGTGGCGGAAGCGGTGCGGATGGGGCAGGAGCCGTCGAACCGTGCTCGTGTCGAGGCGGCGACCGCGCGCCGAGATGAAGAGCGCGTTTTCGGCGCCGGCGGCGAGTTCCGGCCTGACCTCGAGCCAGCGCGCGAGCCGGTACGCAGCCTCCTCGCCGAGCGGGACGACCCGCTCCTTGCCGCCCTTCCCGAGCACGCGGACCGCCTCGCCGTCGAAGTCGACGTCGGCGAGGTCGAGCTCGACGGCCTCGCGGCTGCGGAGCCCGGCCGAGTAGATCAGCTCCGCGAGCGCACGGTTTCGGATCGCCAGCGGGTCGCCGGAGCCGAGCCGTTCGAGCTCGGCGTCGATCTCGTCCTGCGTGGGCGCGACCGGGAGCCGCCGCGGGCGACGAGGCGCGAGGCGGGCGTCAGGGACCTTCGCGGGGCCGAGCGTGAAGCGCAGAAAGGAGCGGACCGCCGCGAGCTTCCGGGCGATCGTCGCCGGAGCAAGGCGGCGCGGGTTGCGGCCGGCCCGAGCCGCCCCGAGCTCGGCGGCGTACGCGGCCAGGGTCCGGACGTCCACCGAGTCGAGCGCCGTCCCGGACGACTCCAGCCAGGAGACGAACTCCTCGACGTCGACGCGGTAGGCGCGTCTGGTCGAGTCCGACAGGGCCGGGCTGGCCAGATACCTCTCGATTGCGGCGGCCGCTCGCACCAATGACCATTCGCGCTCGCGGAGGGTGCGTCCTGCCTATCGACGTCTCAGCAGGCCTTTGACCCAAGCGCAGGCGGCGACTGCGCCGTAGAAACCGAGCCGCGGCCGCATGGAACAGCAGCCGGGACACCGGCAGCCTTGCGCGGCATTCAGGTCGTCGGCGTAGATCCGAGGCACCCAGCGCGGGCCGCCCCAGCGCAGGTCGAAGGCGAACGACCTGACCACGTGCGCCCAGATGAGCCACGCGGTCCAGCGGGCGACTCCGTAGAAGAAGGACGCGCGATAGAGGGCGATGAGCGTTGTCTCGGACAAAGACCGGGCGGCCCAGCGCCAGAACGGGTCGGCAGCCATAACCGTGGTGCGGAAGTAGCCGCGTGTGAGCACGCGCCAGCTGAGGATGCCCCACACGACGAAGACTCCGTCCCAGACGAAGCCGAGCCCGCTGAAGTAGGCGCCGGCATCGACGTACCGCCCCGTCTGCCCGGCGTACGCCCAGGCTCCGACCGCGAAGAGGTGGTCCGTGAACGGGAAGAACAGCATCGTCCCCACCGTGTCGCCGGTATCGGTCAACGCGTGCGCCCACTGCCCGATAACGAAGCTGTACGCGACGACCTTGTTGCGCCAGATCGCGTAGAGGACGAGCCCGATCAGGACCCCGAAGACGAGCGAGTGGGTAAAGCCCGCCCCCGGCCAGCCGCGGTGAAACTGGGCCGGGTTGCCAGCCTTGAGATCGATGCCGAACAGCGAGATCCCGTACACGAACCACTTCGACGTCATGTCCGGCGCGTACGAGCCAATGAGCAGCGGAACGAACGCGACACGTTTCCCGAGCTCCTTCTGGATGACGTAGGGCTCGAGGTCGTGAGCGGCCCAGCTCACCTGCCGGCCTTCGCCCTATCCACGAGCATGGGCAGGACGACGACGGAGAGGAGCAAGAAGCCGACGCCGACGACCCAGGCGAAGAGGAGCTCTGGGAACGCGACGCCGACTGCGACATACGCGACGCCTGTCGCGAGGTAGAGAACGAGCTCATGCCATCCGGTGGCCAGAGCTTCTCGCAGTCGGGAGGGCGAGCCGTCTTCCCTCACGGGCGCGAGTATGGCGATTAGAGCTCTCCCGGTAACAGCGAGTACATGACGAAGTCGACGCGGCGGTTGAGCCGCGCGTTGTACCTGCTCGACCGCAGCACGCCCTCGCGCGTGAAGCCCGCCTTCTGCGCGACTCTGTTCGAGGCGACGTTCACCTCGTCCGCGCGGAGCTGGAGGCGCTGCGCGCCGGCCTCCTCGAGAGCCCAGCGCGACACGAGTCTGAGCGCCCGGGAGCACAGGCCGCGACCGCGGGCCTCCGGCGACATCCAGTAGCCGACCTCGGCCGTTCCCGCGTCGAGGCCGTCGAGCCAGCGCACGCCGATTGCACCGACGGCGTCGCCCGCCTCGACGATCGCGAAGTTCGTCGGGCTTCCCTGGCGCCAGCCGATCCGGCAGAGCTCGATGTACGCGCGGGCGTCCTCCTCGGTGTACGGCCAGGGGATCTGGTCGAGGAATTCTGCGATTGCACGGTCGTTGCAGGCGGCCGTGAGCACCTCCACGTCGCCCGGCTCGCCCCACGGCCTCAGCTCGACGACCCGGTCGGTCAGGGGCGGATCGGGCGGTCGAACGGCCATTGCCATACGATATGCAGCCCGTTTCGCCGGGCATAGCGAGCGGGAACTCCTGTTTCGGAGCCGAAGGAGACCGGATGGCAATCATCGAGGACGTACGCGGGACGATCGATCTGAGCGAGCACGGCCTGAGCCCGAGGGGCCGGGTCTTCGCCCAACCGACGACCGCGCTCCTCTACATGCACGCGCTTCAGCGCGGCGACGGACAGCTCGCGGAGGGCGGGCCGATCGTGGTCGACACGGGCGCGCACACCGGCCGCTCGCCGAACGACAAGTACGTCGTTCGCGAGCCGGGCTGCGAGGAGCGGATCGCCTGGGGCAAGGTCAACCAAGACCTCGAGGAGGAGCACTTCGAGGGTCTGCGCGACAAGGTCGTCGCGCATCTCGACCGGCAGGATCTCTATGTCGTCGATGCCTTCGCCGGAGCTGACCCGGAACACCGGCTCCCGCTGCGCGTCATCACCGACAGCCCCTGGCATGCGCTGTTCGCCAAGACGCTCTTCATCGACCCCAGCGAAGAGGAGCTGGCCGAGCACGAGCCGGAGGCGCTCGTCCTGCACGCTCCTGCAGTTGAAGGCGACACCGTGGCCGACCGCCTCCGCTCGTCCACGTTCGTCGTCCTGCACCCGACCCGGTCCGAGGTGCTGATCGGAGGGACGTTCTACGCGGGGGAGATCAAGAAATCGATCTTCACGCTGATGAACGACCGCCTGCCCCAGGAGGGCGTCTTCCCGATGCACTGCTCGGCGAACGTCGACGACGACGGCCGTGTCGCGGTCTTCTTCGGCCTCTCGGGAACCGGGAAGACGACGCTGTCCGCCGACCCGGAGCGGCACCTGATCGGAGACGACGAGCACGGGTGGAGCGACGACGGGGTCTTCAACATCGAGGGCGGCTGCTACGCGAAGGTGATCCGGCTCTCTGCGGAGGCCGAGCCCGAGATCTACAAAACCACGCGGTCGTGGGGGACGGTGCTCGAGAACGTTGTTGTCGACGAGAGCGGCCTGCTCGACTTGGACGACGAGTCGAAGACGGAGAACACCCGCGGCGCCTACAAGCTCGAGCAGATCGCCAATGCGCTGCCCGAGAAGCGCGCCGGCCATCCGAGCTCCATCGTCTTTCTCACCGCCGACGCCTTCGGGATCCTGCCGCCGATCGCCAGGCTGAACCGCGAGGAGGCGATGTTCTACTTCCTGTCCGGCTTCACGGCGAAGCTCGCCGGAACGGAGATCGGCGTCCAGGAGCCCCAGCCGACCTTCTCCGCCTGCTTCGGCGAGCCGTTTCTGCCGCAGCCGCCGGCGGTCTACGCCCACATGCTCGGCGAGAAGCTCGACGAGCATCCGCACGCCAGCGTCTGGCTCGTCAACACCGGCTGGACCGGCGGGCCCTACGGCGAGGGCAAGCGGATGCCGATCCAGGCGACCCGCACGATGCTCCGCGCGGCCCTCTCGGGCGAGCTCGACGGCGTCGAGTACCGGGAGGATCCGATCTTCGGCTTCGAGGTGCCTGTCGAGATCCCGGGCGTCGATTCACGGCTGCTCGACCCGCGCTCGACCTGGCGCGAGCCGGTTGCCTACGACCGCAAGGCCCGCGAGCTCGCGCGGATGTTCCGGGACAACTTCGAGCAGTTCGCAGACGACGCCGGCGAGGCGGTCGTCTCAGCCGGGCCGCACGTCTAGCCGGCGAAGCCGGCGGGCGGCATCGTTCCGGGCGGTTGGCCCGCCTCGATCGCGTAGAGGTCGCCGAGCAGAGTCGGCCGCGCGACGCGATCTTCGACGTCGTGCCGCTCGAGCCACGCGTTCGCTTCGTCGACGGAGAGCGGCTCGAACTCGATGTTCGCGGCACAACGTCCCGGCCGGGCGACTGCGGGGTGGAGGGCCTTGATCGGCTCGTTCGTCGTCACCAGCACGAGGATGCGGAGGCCCTGGCCGATCAGGCCGTCGACGACGTTGAGGAACCGGGAGAGACCTTGGCCGATGATCGATTTGGCATCCGGCGTGAGCAGCTCGCCCGTGTCCTCGAGGATGAGCAGGCGCCAGGCCTTGCTCTCGTCGCCGTCCTCCTCAGGCGCGAAGTCGACGTAGCCGCCGGACATCATCATCCGGTGCATCACGCGCGGATCCGGCATCTCCGCATAACCGGGCTGCGTGAGGACGCTCATGAGGTAGTCGGCGTGCTCGCCGAAGAACGAGTCAGGGTCGACGATGTACTGGAGCTCGCACCAATCGCGCCACTCCCAGGCGAGCGCGCGGAGCGCGAACGTCTTGCCGGTGCCCGCCTCGCCGTGCCAGAGGATCAGCTGGCCGCCGTGCGCGGGCGTGAAGTTGCGCATGAGCCTGTCGAGCTCGGCGCGGGTCGGGGCCGTGTAGTTCGGAGGACGTGGACCCAGCCGGACATCAGGCCGACGTGAAACAGCGTCCCGTCGCGCTCGGCGAGCATGTGCTCGCCGCCGTCGCCGGCGACGCGATGCAAACTTTCGCCCGCCGGCTCGAGGGACCGCGCCGAGGTCGCCCAGCCCGCGGTGCTGACGTGGGGAAGTCCGCGGTCGACGACGCGCGCGATGAACAGAGCATGCGGCGTCCCTTGCCGGACGTCGTACATCAGCTCGACTTTCTCGTGGGAGCCGCTCACAGGCGCAGATGATGCCCGTTGTTACGAGGCCGCGGAGCGCGCCCATCCGATAGCGTCCATTGCAGTGGAGGCCACGCACGACGTCCTGGTCGTCGGTGCCGGCTGCGCTGGGATGCGCGCCGCCATCGAGGCATTCGACCAGGGTGCGGACGTTGCGCTCCTGTCCAAGATCCACCCGGTCCGCAGCCACTCAGGCGCCGCCGAGGGCGGGATCAACGCGGCGCTGGGGAACGCGTCGGAAGACGATCCGGAGAAGCACGCCTTCGACACGGTGAAGGGCTCCGACTACCTCGGCGACCAGGACGCGATCCAGGTCCTCTGCGACGAGGCCCCGGACGACGTGTACCAGCTCGAGCACTGGGGCGCCGTCTTCTCCCGCACTGAGGACGGACGGATCGCCCAGCGGCCGTTCGGTGCGGCCGGGGAGCCGCGCACGGCCTACGCCGCGGACATCACCGGCCACGTGCTCGTCCACGTCCTCTACGAGCAGGTGATGAAGCGCGACATCTTCACCTACGAGGAGTACTTCGCCTGGAAGCTCGTGATCGACGACGACCGCTGCCAGGGCGTGATCGCGTGGGATCTCCTGAACGGCGGGCTGAAGACGATCGGCGCGAAGACCGTGATCCTCGCCACGGGAGGCGCGGGGCGACTGTACACCGGCACGACCAACGCGTACGCCTGCACCGGAGACGGGATGGCGATGGCGCTCCGCGTCGGCGTCGCGCTCGAGGACATGGAGATGATGCAGTTCCACCCGACGACCCTCGCGCCGAGCGGGGTGCTGATCACGGAGGGCTGCCGCGGCGAGGGCGCGTACCTCCTCAACTCAGAGGGCGAGCGGTTCCTGGAGCGCTATGCACCGAACGCGATGGAGCTGGCGAGCCGCGACGTGATCTCGCGCGCCGAGCAGACGGAGATCGACGAGGGGCGCGGGATCAACGGGAACGTGCTGCTCGACCTGCGGCACCTCGGCGCGGAGAAGATCCACGAGCGGCTGCACGGGACGCGCGAGCTGTCCATGGTCTTCGCCGGCGTCGATCCAATCCACGAGCCGATCCCGGTGCGGCCCGGGTCCCACTACCACATGGGCGGCGTGGCTACGGATCTCGACGGTCTGACGTCGATCACGGGCCTCTACGCCGCGGGCGAGTGCGCCTGCGTCTCCGTCCACGGCGCCAACCGCCTCGGCGGCAACGCGCTGATGGAGACGATCACGTTCGGCAAGCGCTCGGGCGCCGCCGCGGCGGAGTGGGCTCTCACGCATACGACCGTCGCGGTTCCCCCGTCGATCGAGGCCGACGCGGAGCGGGAGCTGGGCGCGCTGCTCGGGCGCAGCGACGGTGAACGGCCCTGGGCGATCCGCGACGAGCTCGCCGCGACCATGCACGAGAACTTCGGCGTCTTCCGCCGCGAGGAGCAGATGCAGGAGCAGGGTCGGATCATCGAGCGGCTCCAGGAGCGGTACGAGCGCGTCGTCGTCGAAGACAAGGGCGACGTGTTCAACACCGACCTGACCCAGGCGCTCGAGCTCGGCTTCCTGCTCGAGCTCGCGGAGTGCATGGTCGTCGCCGGGCTCGCACGGCGGGAGAGCCGCGGCGCCCATGCGAGGCCCTACGACTACCCGGAGCGCGACGACGCCAACTTCCTCCGGCACACGCTGACGTCGCTAAGCCCGAGCGGGCGGGTTCGGCTCGACTGGAAACCGGTAACGATCACTAAGTGGCAGCCGCAGGAGAGGACGTACTGAGGTGACCGAGACCACCTACGTACCGCCGTCGGCTGAGTCGGCGACGATGGACGTGGCGCTGAAGATCTGGCGCTACGACGCGCAGACCGGCGAGAAGGAGCTGCGCGAGTACGAGGTGGAGGCCCCGGAGTGGGCGTGCCTCCTCGACGTCCTCGACCTGATCGCGACGATGGACGTGGCGCTGAAGATCTGGCGCTACGACGCGCAGACCGGCGAGAAGGAGCTGCGCGAGTACGAGGTGGAGGCCCCGGAGTGGGCGTGCCTCCTCGACGTCCTCGACCTGATCAAGGACAAGGTCGACGGGTCGCTCGCGTACCGCAAAAGCTGCCGGATGATGATCTGCGGCTCGTGCGGGATGCGGATGGACGGACGAGCGGTCCTGGCCTGCAAGGAGCGGATGAAGCCGATCGTCGACGCCGGCCACGTCCCTGTCATCTCGGCGATGGGGAACCTCCCGATCGTCAAGGACCTCGTCGTGGACATGGATCCCTTCTGGGGCAAGGTGCGCGCGGTCAAGCCGTGGCTCGACCCAGGCTATGACGAGACCGCAGAAGCAGAGCGGATCGTCTCGCAGCAGGACATGAACGTGATCCACAAGGAGTCGCTCTGCATCATGTGCGGCTGCTGCGTCTCGGAGTGCAACTCGATGGAGTCCGACCCCGACTTCCTCGGGCCTGCGGCGCTGGCCAAGGGATTCCGCTTCGTCGGCGATCCGCGCGAGCGCGGTCAGATCGAGCGCCTGAACACGCTGAACGAGGAGCACGGGATCTGGGACTGCACCCGCTGTTACTTCTGCAACGAGCGCTGCCCGAAGGGCGTCGACCCACGCGACGCGATCGCGAAGCTCGGCGCCGAGTCGATCAAGGAGGGGATCGACCACGACATGGGTGCGAAGCACGCCAAGTGGTTCGTCACCTCCGCGAAGACGACCGGTTGGCTGCGCGAGACCGAGCTCGTGCCGAAGACACAGGGCGTCGTCTCGGCGATCAAGGAGGCCAGGTTCGCGATGAAGCTCCTCCGCCACGGCAAGGTGCCGCTCCCGGTACCGCCGCACGTGGCCGAGAACGTCCGGGAGGCCCGCGGGCTCCACGATCTCGTCCAGGAGCAGGATCGCCACGGGGCTCTCGGCATCGTCCAGGGCGAGCGGGGGCTGGCGCGGCTCGAGCAGGCGCTCTCGCAGGATCCCGAACACGCGGCGGCCAGTCGGGAGGCACCGGAGAAGGCGCGGCAGTGAAGGTCGCCTACTACAAGGGCTGCCTCGCCTCGCTCTCCGCGAAGGAGCTCGACATCTCGACCCAGGCGCTCGCGCCACGGCTGGGCATCGAGCTCGACGAGCTCGAGTCGGTGACCTGCTGCGGCGCCGGCGACATCCACGAGGCGGAGCCCGACTACTACCTCCACCTGAACGCGCGAATCCTCGCGTACGGCGAGGCGACCGGCGCGGACACGCTGATGACCGTCTGCAACGTCTGCACGCTCAACCTCCGGCAGGCGAACCACCAGCTCCAGCGCGACGATGAGCTGCGCGAACGAGTGAATGTCAACCTGGAGACCGTCGGTGTGCCGCCGTACAGCGGGGGGATCGAGGTCAAGCACCTGCTCTGGCTGATCGCCGAGGGTGACGGCTACGAGCAGCTGAAGCTCGTCGCGCACAAGGGCCTTCGCGGCCTGAAGGTCGCCCCGTTCTACGGGTGCCAGATCCTGCGGCCCTCGAAGCTCCTCGGTTTCGAGGATCCGGACCGGCCGTGGTCGCTGGAGGCGATCATCGAGGCGTGCGGGGGAGAGGCTGTCGACTACCCGGCCAAGATCAAGTGCTGCGGGTTCCCGATCATCCAGGCCCGGGAAGAGACCGCCCTCGGCGAGCTGATCCAGCCGATCGAACAGGCGATGGAGGCCGGCGCCGACGCGATGGTCACGCCGTGCCCGCTCTGCCACCTCTCCCTGGATGCCTGGCAGCAGAAGCTGGAGTCGTCGACCGGGCGGGCCTTCCAGATGCCGATCCTCCACCTCTCGCAGCTGATCGGCGTCGCCGCCGGCCTGGAGGACTCGGAGCTCCGGTTCAAGCGGCACGTCGTGCCCGTGACGCCCGTGCTCGAGAAGCTCCAGGTCTGATCGGCCCCGCTGTTGCGGGCGTCGCCGGGCTCGGGCTCGGCCTCGCCGGGTGGGGCTGGTACGAGGCCGGGTGGGTGCGGCTGGAGAAGACGGACGTCGTGCTCCCGCGTCTGCCTCGAGAACTCGACGGGTTGCGTATAGCCCATCTGTCGGATTTCCACCTGGGGGTACCGTCGCGCGGCGAGCGCGCCGTCGAGCGGGCAGTCGACTGGGTCGAGGAGCGGCAGCCCGATCTCACGGTGATCACCGGCGACCTGCTGTCCCGAAGGAGGGGCGAGCCGCAGCTTCGCGAGCTGCTCGCCCGGCTTCCGAACTGCTTCGCGGTGTTCGGGAATCACGACTACGCGATCACGAAGGACCCGTTCGCGCAGCGCGCGGAGCTGGCGGAGCTGGCGCCGGCCCGGCTGCTCGCCGACGAGGCCGAGACGCTGGAGCTGCGCGGGCGCGCGGTGCAGATCGTCGGCGTCGATCCGCGCTCGTACCGCCGTGGCCGTTCACGGCCGGAGCGCTTGGCCGATCCCGATGCCGACCTGAGGATCCTCCTCTGCCACTTTCCACAGGTGATCGACCGGCTCGATCCCGACGTCTTCGATCTCGTCCTTGCCGGCCATCTCCACGCGGGGCAGATCTGCATCCCGTACCCGGGCGGGCGGCTGCGCCTCGCGCACGTCCGCTGGACGTATGTGGAAGGCCTCTACGAGCGCCCGGGCGGTGTGCTGCACCTTTCGGCCGGGCTCGGGACGACTTTCGTCCCGTTCCGCCTCTTCGCCCGTCCAGCGGCCTACGAGCTCGTCCTACACTCGGGTGGATGAGCAACCGTGTCCGCGGGCTGACCGGGGCGACGCTGCCGAGCGCGCCCACCGTCTGCCACGACTGCGTGTGGTGGCAATCGCGACCCGGGAAGCGGACTGCGAAGGGCCGCTGGATCGACCGAGCGGAGGCGGACTGGGGTGCGTGGGGCACGCTCTACGTCGACGACGACGGTCGCGTCCTCGGGTCGATGCAGTACGGCCCGAGCGAGCTCTTTCCGCGCGCCGAGGACCTGCCCGCTGGGCCGCCGTCGGACGACGCGGTGCTGATCACCTGCGCGTACCTCGTCGTGGGCTCGGCGCAGTGGGTGATGCAGTCCCTGTTCCTGTCGGCGATCGCCGACGTCAAGGAGAGGGGCGGTAGGGCCCTCGAGGCCTTCGCCTATCGATATCCGGAGGGGGAGTCGGCGGAAGAGCGGTTCCTCGTGCACCGGACGGTCTTCCCGGCCGACTTCCTCGCCGACTTCGGCTTCCTGACGGTTCGACGCGCGGGCCGTGTGGAGCTCGCGCGGCTCGACCTCGGAGGGCTGGAGTTCGAGCCCGAGAAGCGCCGACAGCGGCTCGTGCGGCAGGTGAAGGAGCTCCTCGAGCCCGAGGCGTCCCCGGTGCCCCGCCGGCCCTAGCCGGCTAGGCGGAGATCGGCTGGCGGCTGAGGACGAGCTCGGCGATCTGGACCGCGTTCAGAGCCGCGCCCTTGCGCAAGTTGTCGTTGACCGTCCACAGCGCGAGGCCGTTCGGCTCGGACGTGTCGGAACGGATGCGGCCGACGAGGACCTCGTCCTCGCCCGCTGCCTCACCGGGCGTGGCGTACTCCTGCATCCGTACGTGCGGCGCCGCTTCGAGCACGCCGCGGGCCTGCTCCGCAGACAGGCGCTCGTCCGTCTCCACCCAGATTGCCTGCGCATGGCCGACCAGCACCGGAACTCGCACGCAGGTCGCCTGGATGGGCAGGTCGGGGAGGCCGAGGATCTTGCGCGTCTCCTCGCGGAGCTTCGACTCCTCGTCGAACTCCTCGCCCACGAGCGGCCAATCCATCGCGAGATCCGCCTTCATCGGCTCGACTGCACGCAGTCGCTCGACTCCGGCGTCTCCGGCGCCCGACATCGACTGGTACGTCGCGAGCCGCACGTGACGCAGCCCGGCGGCGTCGTGCAGCGGCTTGAGCACGCACGACAGCTGGATCGCGGAGCAGTTCGGGTTTGCGACGATCGAGCCGCCGTCGAGCGCCTCGTCGTTGACGCCGGCGACGACGAGCGGGATCCCCTCGGTGAGCCGGAACGCGTCCGACTTGTCGATGCACGTCACGCCGGCCTCGGCAGTCGGCGGAACGAGCTCCGAGCTCGGCCCCGTGCCGACGGAGAAGAAGCAGAGGTCGAGCCCTGCGCCGGCTAGCTTCTCCGGCGTCGCCTCCTGGACGACGAGCTCGCGGTCGCTGAACCGAACCTTCATCCCGGCCGACCGCGAGGACGCGAACGCCAGAACGTCCGTCTGCCCCCGCTCCGCGAGCAGCTCGAGCGTGACCGTCCCGACGACGCCCGTCGCGCCGACGACGCCGAACCTAATCATGGGCGCGTACCGCCGTCGTCGCGTCGAGCTCGAACGCCTCGTGCAGTCCCTGCACGGCGCGCTCGACGTCGGCGCGCGGGACGAAGCAGGCGATCTTGATCGGCGAGGTGTTCACGATCTCTGGTTCGATCCCGAGTTCGGCAAGCGTCGAGAATGTCTTGCCGGCGATGCCTGGATGGGTCTTCATCCCCGCGCCGACCACGCTGACCTTGCCGAGGTCGTCGCGCGAGGACCACGCCACGCCCAGGTCGTCCAGCGTCCGAGTCACCTCGTCGGAGTCCGAGAAGGGCGCCGAGAAGACGATCTCCGCGCCGGTCAGGATGATCGTGTCCACGCTTGCTCCGGCATCGGCGAGTGCCTGGAAGAGCTCCGCGGCCTCGGCGCCGTCGACACGGTAGATCGCCTCCTCGACCGTGTGGGTGACGCCGGAGATGATCGCCTTCTCGAGCATCCGTTCATCCTCCTCGCGGATCCAGGTTCCGCCCGCCTCGGAGAAGCTCGAGCGGACATGGAGCTTGACGCCGTGATTGCGAGCGAACTCGACCGAGCGTAGCTGGAGGACCTTGGCGCCGCTCGCAGCGAGCTCGAGCATCTCCTCATAGCTGACCGCATGGAGCTTTCTGGCCTCCGGGACGACTCGTGGGTCGGCGGTGTAGACGCCGTCGACGTCCGTGTACATCTCGCAGGCCTCGGCGCCGAGCGCCGCCGCGACCGCGACCGCGGTCAGGTTCGAGCCGCCTCGGCCCAGCGTCGTCACCTCGAAGTCGGTCGAGACGCCCTGGAAGCCGGCGACGAGCACGATCCGGTCGGCGTCGAGCGCCTCGTGGATCCGTCGCGCGCGGACGTCGACGATCTTCGCCTTGCCGTGCGCCGTATCGGTGACGATCCCCGCCTGCGAGCCGGTCAGCGAGATCGCCTGGTGGCCGAGGTCGTGGATCGCCATCGCGGCGAGTGCGCACGAGACGCGCTCGCCGACGGAGATGAGCATGTCCAGCTCTCGGGGCACCGGGCGAGGGGAGATCTCGTACGCGAGGCGGACGAGCTCGTCAGTCGTGTCACCCATCGCGGAGAGGACGCCGACGACCCGATTCCCCGCCTCTCGCGCCGCGACGAGCCGGCGCGCAACCGCCTTGATGCGCTCGACGTCGGCGACGGAGGTCCCGCCGAACTTCATCACGACGGTGCCGGCTCGGACAGGCGCGTCGGCGCCGGCGAGCTCCGGGACGCTCTCGTACTGGGTCGTCGTCGCCACGCCGGAGAGTCTAGGTACGGCCCCGGCGGGGTGGCGGTCGGCACCCGAAGGTGTTAAGAGGGCCGGCGTGGAGGAGGAACGCCACACGGGGAGACTGCTGATGTCCTGCCGCGATCGGCATGGGATCGTCGCGGCGGTCTCGAGCTTCCTCGCCGAGAGCGGTGCCAACATCACGAGCGCCGATCAGCACTCGACCGATCCGGAGGGCGGAACCTTCTTCATGCGCATGGAGTTCCGCCTGGAGGGACTGCAGGATCGGCGCCCCGAGCTCGAGCGGTCCTTCTCCGAATTGGTGGCCGAGCCCTTCGAGATGGACTGGCGCTTCGCCTACCTCAGCGATCGCAAGCGCATGGCGCTGCTGGCCTCGCGCGACGAGCACTGCCTCCTCGACCTGCTCTGGCGCTGGCGACGCGGCGAGCTGCCCGGCACGATCGTCGCCGTCGTCTCGAACCATGGAGACCACGCCGAGGACGTCAAGAGCTTCGGCGTGCCGTACCACCACATCCCGATCGCGCCCTCCGCGAAGGGCGAAGCGGAGGAGCAGATGCTCCGCCTGCTGTCCGGAAAAGCCGACCTGGTCGTGCTTGCCCGCTACATGCAGATCCTCTCGGCCGATTTCCTCGACCGGCTCGAGGTGCCCGTGATCAACATCCATCACTCGTTTCTCCCCGCGTTCGTCGGCGCCGATCCCTATCGCAAGGCCCGAGAGCGGGGCGTCAAGCTGATCGGCGCGACCGCGCACTACGTGACCGAGCAGCTCGACGCCGGGCCGATCATCGAGCAGGACGTCTTCCGCGTCACGCACCGCCACAGCGTCGAGGAGCTGGAGCGGATCGGGCGCGACCTGGAGCGACTCGTGCTCGCACGCGCCGTCGAGTGGCACCTCGACGACCGCGTGCTGGTTCACGAGAACCGCACGATCGTGTTCTGACCGACTACACCTCGCGGCGGCCGGAGAGCGCGCGTCCGAGCGTGACTTCGTCCGCGTATTCGAGGTCGCCCCCGACCGGCAGGCCGCTCGCCAGGCGCGTCACCCGGACGCGGCCGCGAAGCCGGTCGGCGATGAACGACGCCGTCGCCTCCCCGGTCGTGTTCGGGTTGGTGGCGAGCACGACCTCGACGACCCCGTCGCCTGCGACCCGGCGGAGGAGCTCGTCGATGCGGAGATCCTCCGGGTCGACCCCGTCGAGCGGCGAGAGCGCGCCCCCGAGCACGTGGTAGAGCCCGCGGTACTCGTGCGTGCGCTCGAGCGAGAGGACGTCGGCCGGCTGCTCGACGACGCAGATGACCGTGCGGTCGCGGCGGGCGTCGCGGCAGATCTCGCACGTCTCCTCCTCGGTCCAGTTGCCGCAGTCGGCGCAGAACCGCACGCGTTCCTTTGCCTCCTGCAGCGCTCCGGCGAGCTCCAGCGCCTCGTCCTTCGGCGCGCGAAGCAGATGGAAGGCGAGCCTGTGCGCCGTGCGGGTGCCGACGCCGGGCAGGCGGGTCAGCTGCGCGACGAGGTTCTCGATCGCGGGGCTGAACACGCGGCCATTGTGCCTGTCAGGATCGGACCTGCCGTGCTCGAAGAGAGCGGATCCGAATCGATCCGCCCTCCTCGAGAGCCTCGGAGTTGCCGAACGCCTAAGCGAGCGCCGGAGTGAGCGGCGGCGTCTGCCTCGGGTCCAGGAGCCCGTTGACCTGCGCCCAGCGGCTCGCCTCGGTGCGGTTCGCCACGTCGAGCTTGCGATAGACGTTCGAGAGGTGGAACTTGACCGTCTGCTCGGTCACCCAGAGCATCCGGGCCAGCTGTGCGTTGGAGTGTCCCTCCGCCACGAGCCGCAGGATCTCGAGCTCGCGACGCGTGAGCCCGGGCGAGTCCTCGGCCGCAGTCCTCTTCGGAGTGGGCTGCACTGCCGCCGCCGGCCGCCACCCGGCCAGATAGACGGAGTGCGAGAAGGCCTGCCTGACCGCGGAGGCGAGATCCTCCGGGCGGGCGGTCTTGACGACGTACGCCGAGGCGCCCGCCGCGAGCGCGGAGTCGATCACCTGCGTGTCCTGGTGCATCGACAGCACGATCGATCGCACGTTCGGGGCCGCCGCACGGGCACGCTCGATCAGGACGAGGCCGCTCAGATCGCCCGAGTCCCCCTCGAGCTCGGTGATCAAGAGGTCCGGCTTGTGCTCCTCGACCAGCGAGAGCGCCTCGGAGGTCGAGGTGGTCTTACCGACTACGTCGATGCCAATTCGACGCAGGACTTGCTCGACGGCGTCGAGCCACATGGGGTGGCCGTCGCAGATGACGCCAGACTGCTGAGGAGTGCCGCTCAACGAAAGGGCCGCCTTTCGAGTTGTGGAGAACTTGACGGTCGGATTCATAACGCAATTTGAGTAGCTTTGGAAGGGTTTCGACCCCCCAATTCGTCCAGTTTTTTGGCCGAAGGGAGGGGTCACCTTGTCTTCGACTAGGAAAAGTCCAGTCGGTTGTGCCCAGCGAGCTGTGGAGAAGCTCTGGGACCCGGCTGTTCAAGCCGAAGAACGACCCCCAAAGGGTCAGTGCCCCGTCATCCGCCGGGATTGCCGTTTCTGGCCTTGGAAGGGGCTCCGCGGCTTCCTAGGGTGTTTCTGTGAGCGCGTTCGCAGCGCGAGCTGCCGAGGATGCCGCCCCCGAGCCGATCCTGGACCCCTACGAGCTCATGCCGCTCGAGATCGCCTCGGGCCTCGTGTTCGGGTTCGCGCCGCTGGTGAGCCGACCCATGCCGCACGGGGGCGCGACGGCGCGCGAAGCCCTCGAGCGCGCGATCCTGCCGGCGCTCCTCCGGGCCCCGTGCCTGCTGAGCTTCTCCGGGGGGACGGCATCGTCGGCGGTCCTGGCGGTCGCGGTTCAGCTCGCGCGACGCGAAGGGCTCGAGCCGCCGGTGGCGGTGACGAACCGGATCGAAGGCCTGGCCGGCGCACACGAGACGGCACGGCAAGAGGAAGTGATCATCCGTCTGGGACTGACCGAGTGGATTCGGTTCGACTTCAGCGACGAGCTCGACCTCGTAGGGCCCGTCGCTATGCGCGTCCTGCGGTGTCACGGGTTCCTCTGGCCCTCCCACGCGCACGTCTCGATGCCGCTGGTCGAGTGGGCAGCGGGTGGCTCGTTGATCACGGGCCTCGGCCAGCGCAATGCACTGGGTGAGCCGGGCGGCCTCCTCTGCCGGGACCCAGGGCCCTTGCCGTGGCTCCGGCGGTCGGCCCAGCGCGAGGTTCGAGCGCGCTGGGCGGCGGATGTCGTCGCGAGGCCTCGCACGGCGAGGCGCCCGCCCTGGTGGTGGGCGGCTCTGCGCCAAGTGCAGATCGGCATCGAGCTGCTGCGGCGGCTGGGAGCCGAGCTGCGAGTGGAGATCTGTCACCCGCTGATCGACCCGGTGTTCACGAGCGCCCTCGGCGAGCTTCCCGCGAACCAGGCCTCCGCCGGCGCGCTGTTCGGAGACCTCCTCCCGTCGAAGCTGTTGGTGCAGCCGCCCACGCCGATCCATCGGAACGGCTTCTGGGGCAGCCACAGCCGCGAGCTCGCCGAGGGCTGGGACGGGGAGGACGTCGATCCCGCCCTGGTCGACCCCGAGGCGCTTCGGCTGCAGTGGTCGCTCCCAAGGCCGGATACGCGCACGTTTCTGCTCCTTCAGGCCGTCGCGCTGGCGCGCGAGAGCCGGAGCAGAACCGCCCTCACGAGCGCGCAGCCGGTCGGCTCAGAGCCCGGGCAGGCCGAGCCCGCCGGCCATGCCGCCGAGGCGTGACTGCGCCAGGTCGTTTGCCGAGCGCAGCGCCTCGTTGACAGCCGCGAGGATCGTGTCGGCGAGGAGCTCGGGATCGTCGGGATCGATCGCCTCAGGCGAGATCACGATCTTCTGAATCTCCCCGGCTCCGGTTGCGGTCACGGTGACCATGCCGCCGCCGGCCGACGCCTCCACGGTCTCGTGGGCGAGCTCCTCCTGGGCCTTCATCACCTCGGCCTGCATCTGCTGGACCTGCTGCATCATCTTGTTGATGTCCATGCCCTTCACTCTGGCGTCACCTCGCGGGCGTCGAAGGTCTGCTTGAGCTCCTCGACGAGCTCCTCACCGGTCAACGTGCGCTGCTCCTGAGGCTCATTCTCGCCGTTTTCGCCGACGGCAAACGCGAGCGCGAACCGCCGACCGGTGACTTCGTACAGGGCGTCGATGAGCAGCGTCGTGTTCTTGGGCTCTTCGGCGAGATCCCGGTGGAAGGACGCGGCCGCGGGAAACTCGAGCGTCAGCGTGTCGCCAGAGAGCCCCGACGGGTGCGCCTCTCTCAGCACCGACGCGGTCGGGACGGAACGTTCCTCGACGGCGGGGATGACCGACCGCTGCCAGGCCGCCTGGAGCTGTTCGAGCTCGACCGGAGGAGGACTCGGGGGCTCCGTGTCCGCCTCCCGTTGTGGCTCCGCCGGCTCAGCGGCGGGGGCGGCGGCTCCGGAGCCGCGACGCTCGAGCTGCTCGATCCGAAACGCGAGCGACTCGCGCTCGAGGTCGGCGCCCGGCCGCGTGACCTTGATCAGCGCCAGCTCGAGCGGGAGCCGGGGGTCGCCGCCCTGACGCATGTCGTCGACGGCGACCGCGAGCAGGTCGCAGAGGCGAATGACGGTGGGCTCGGCGAGCTGGTTCGCCTGGGCCCGCAGGCGCTCGCGCGTCTCCTCGGTGACCGGCAGCGAGTCGGGCACCTCTCCGATGTGCTGCACCAGCAGCAGGTGGCGGAGGTGCTCGAGGAGATCCGTGACGAGTCGGCCGAGGTCCTGACCCTGCTCGGAAAGCTCCTCGATGAACTGCAGCGCTCCCGCCGTGTCCCGATCGACGACGAGGTCGCAGAGCCTGAAGAGCGCTTCCTCCTCGACAGCGCCCAGGAGCTCGAGCACCGACTGCACGGTCACCTGCTTCTCCGTGGCCGCCGCGAGCTGGTCGAGTGTCGACTCGGCGTCCCGGTAGGCGCCCCTCGCGCCACGCGCGATCAGCGCCAGGGCAGCGTCGGGAACGTCGATTCCCTCCGCGTCCGCGATCCGCCGCAGCTTACGGACGAGATCCGGCAGCCGCGGCCGCGAGAAGACGAACGTCTGACACCGCGACCTGACCGTCGGGAGCATCTTCGAGAGGTCGGTCGTGCAGAAGACGAACAGGAGGTGGGGCGGGGGCTCCTCGATCAGCTTCAGCAGCGCGTTGAAGGCCGCGTCCGTCAGCTGGTGGGCCTCGTCGAGGATGTAGACCTTGTAGCGACCCTCGACCGGTTGGAGGATGACCCGCTCGCGGATCTCGCGGATGTCGTCGATCCCGCGCTGGGAGGCCGCGTCCATCTCGATCACGTCGAGCGAGGTCCCGTTCGCGATCGCAACGCAGGAGTGGCAGGTCTTGTCGGGGGTCGCCGTGGGCCCCTGCTCGCAGTTCAACGCCTTGGCGAGGATGCGCGCGAGCGACGTCTTCCCGGTCCCTCGCGGCCCCGCGAACAGGTACGCCTGCCGCACCTGGCCGGCCTCGATTGCGTTCCGGAGCGTCTGCACGACCGCCTCCTGGCCGACGACCTCGTCGAAGTCCTGGGGGCGATATTTCCGGTAGAGCGCGGTCACGAGCGGTCACTCCGATTAGATCAGACGAGCCTCCCGTGAGTGCCAGAGCAGCGGGCTCGATCAGGCGATGGGGAGACGATCGCGGAGGAGGCCGTTGTGCTGAGCCCAGCGGGCCGCCTGAGTGCGATTTGCGACGTCGAGCTTCTTATAGATGTTCGTGAGATGGAACTTCACGGTCTGCTCGCTCACCCAGAGCAAGCTGGCGAGCTGGACGTTGGAGTGCCCCTCCGCCATCAGTTTCAGGATCTCGAGCTCGCGGCGTGTCAGGCCGCCCGGCCGCTCGACCTCGACGGGAGCACCGGCAGGGGCCGGCCTCGGTGCCGGCGCTGCGCCCGGGATGAAGACGGAATGCTCAAAGGCCTGCCGGACCGTCGACGCGATGTCGTCGCGGTGAGCCGTCTTGACGACGTAGGCCGAAGCACCTGCAGCCAGGGCGCTGTCGATGCTGCTCGAGTCGTGTTGCGCCGACAGCACGATCACCCGCAGGTCGGCTGCCGTCGAGCGGGCTTGGCGCAGCACTTCGAGGCCGCTCGGCTCTCTGGGCAGCGCGTCGATCTCCACAGTCAGCAGGGCCGGGCTTAGATCCTCGACCAATTCGAGTGCCTTGCTCCCCGAGGTCGTCTTTCCGACTGCCCTCACGCCAACGCGGCCGAGGACGACCTCGATCGCATCCAGCCAGAGCGGGTGTGGGTCCAGGAGGACCGCCGAAGGCGCCGAGGAAGAGGTCATCCGTTTGCCGCGGGCCGCATCAACAGTGATAGAGGGCAGAATCCTTGGTTTCTGACCGGGTCTGAGTGGTAGACCCGGCCGCAGCGGAAAACCTGCGACATCGCTCGTAAAAATTCCGTAAGGCAGAGTGCCCGACCGCGCACCCTCTTCGAAGGCGGGCACCGAGCCGGTACAGGGAGCGCTCGCTCGGGCTAGGCCGACCCACGGCACCTGGGAGAAACTGCTTAGCGCTGCTTCCTCCCGGACCTGACGCGGTTCGCAGGCTCCCAGTGCGCGGGACCTAACCGTCAACACTCGCGCCCGAAGCCCGTGTCTCGAGCACGACCCCCTCT
>Ga0081538_10000595_pt1 | contig 40073 bp, 36 predicted proteins | sample TabmetS5T2R1_FD_71022 | JGI IMG/M metagenome (GOLD analysis project Ga0081538, IMG submission 71022) | Tabebuia heterophylla rhizosphere microbial communities from the University of Puerto Rico - S5T2R1 | ecosystem: Host-associated > Plants > Roots > Rhizosphere ... | reverse complement strand
CTGGTCCGCTCTGCCCTCGGGGGGGGGGCCCGTCCCCGGCTCGAGGAGCTCGCCGCGAGCGGTGGCGGGCCCGGCGGCTACGCGCGTGACCTGCTCGGAGCGTCCAGCGACGTGCCGGCCCCGGCCGGAGGACCGCGATGAGCCCGGCGGATGTCGGCCGGACCGCCCTCGAGCTCGTCAACACGCTCGCGTTCGCGTACTTCCTGGCGATCGTGGCCGCCTACGGCGCGATCACGCTGATGTCCTGGTTCGAGACGCGCCGCTACGCCCGGCGCATCGTGCATGCCCGCCTGCGCCGGTCGCTCCGTTCCCAGCTGGCCCCGCCGATCACGGTCTGCGTCCCCTGCTACAACGAGCGCGAGGTGATCCTGGGGAGCGTGCGCTCGCTCCTCTCCCTGAGCTATCCGGATCACGAGGTCGTCCTCTGCAACGACGGCTCGACCGACGAGACCCTGCGCACGCTCATCGACGGCTTCGCCCTCTATCGCGTCGACCAGATCGCCGAGGAGAGGATCCCGACCGCGCGGGTGCGCGGGGTGTGGCGCTCGCGGCTCCACTCGAACCTCACGGTCGTCGACAAGGAGAACGGCGGCCGCTCGGACGCGCTCAACGCCGCGATCAACTTCTCCCGCGCGCCGCTTATCTGCTGCGTGGACGCCGATTCGCTGCTCGAGCCGGGGGCGCTGCTGTCGGCAGTCCGGCCGTTCATCGAGCGCCCCGAGCGCACCGTGGCCGCCGGCGGCATCATCCGCGTGTCGAACGGCTGCGAGACCGCGCGCGGGCATGTCGTGTCGGTGGCGCTGCCGAGGACGCGCCTGCCCATGCTGCAGACGGTCGAATATCTGCGCGCGTTCACGGCGGCCCGGACCGGCTGGAGCGCGGTGAACGGCCTGCTGATCATCTCCGGCGCCTTTGGGCTGTTCCGCAAGGACCTCGTGGTCGACGCGGGCGGCTTCGCAACGGACTCGATCGGCGAGGACTTCGAGCTGTGCGTGCGCCTCCACCGGCGGATGAGAGAGCTCCGCCGGCCCTATCACATCGCCTTCGTGCCGGATCCCGTGTGCTGGACCGAGGCGCCCGAGCGCATCGGCGAGCTCGGAGGCCAGCGCGACAGGTGGCACCGCGGGCTGGCCGACACCCTCCTGCGGCACCGCCGGATGATCCTCAACCCGCGCTACGGCGTCGTGGGGCTCGCTGCGCTCCCCTTCTTCGTCGTCTTCGAGTTCCTGGGGGCGTTCATCGAGCTCGCGGGCCTGTTCACGATCGGCGTCTCGTTCGCCCTCGGCATCGTGAACGCGCAGACGGCGCTCCTCTTCTACACGCTGGCGATCCTGGCCGGCGTGTTCCTGTCGCTGTCCGCGCTGCTCCTCGAGGACGTCGCGTTCAGGACGTTCGCACGCTGGCGGGACTTCCTGCGGCTCGTCGCGTACAGCATCGCCGAGAACTTCGGCTACAGGCAGCTGATGGTCGGCTACCGGGTGCGCGGGTTCGTGAAGTACCTGCGCGGGGATCACGCCTGGGGCGAGATCGCGCGCGCCGGCTACGCGGAGGAGGACCTGCCGATCGGCGTCGGCATGCGCTGACGCGCCGCCTCCACGAGCGAGCCCACTACCCGGCTGCGCTCGTCGGCCTCGGGGTGCCACAGCACCCCCAGCGCGTAGGGCTGGCCAGACACCTCGATGGCCTCGACCACGCCGTCCGTGGACGTACCGCTGACGATGAGGTCGTCACCCAGCTCGTCCACGCCCTGGTGGTGGTGCGACTTCACGGACGTCGTCTCTGCCCCCACCGCACGGGCGGCCAGCGACCCCGGCTCGAGGTGCACCTCGTGGTCGCTGAAGGTTCCCGGCGTGTGCCGGTGGTCGTTGTGCCCGAGCCGGTCCGGCAGGTGCTGTTCGAGAGTCCCGCCGCGGGCCACGTTCAGCATCTGCATGCCGCGGCAGATCCCCAGGACCGGGATCTCGCGCTCGATCGCCCGGTGGGCGAGGGCCAGCTCGAAGCGGTCGCGCTCGGGCCAGCTCCCCGATGTCTCCGGATGTGACCGCGCGCCATAGGAGGCTGGGTCGATGTCAGCGCCGCCCGCGAGCATCAGCCCGTCGACGAGCTCCAGCATCTCGTCCGGCTGCTCGGCCACCGCATCGTCGGGCGGAAGCAACAGCACCATCGCGCCGGCGGCCTGGGCGGCCAGCGAGTACGAGCGCGGCGAGAGCGTGCACGGCTCCTCCACCCACGAGCCCCACGAGGCGCGCTCGACCGCCGTGCAGATGCCGATCTTCGGGCGCTCGGTCACGCCGTGGACCCTACAAGCGAGCGAAGGGTTGACACGCTCGGCGCGCGGAACGAAGGTTGCCTCATGGCTATCGACGTCGACACGACGAGCGGCGACGGCGCGGCGCCGCGTCCCGGCGGTCCCGGCACGCTGCGCGGAATGCTGACCCTCGACGAGCTGCGCAAGGAGGTCGAGGGAGGGACGATCGACACGGTAGTCACCGCTTTCGTCGACATGCAGGGCCGTCTGATGGGCAAGCGAATCGACGGCGAGTTCTTCATCGAGGACGTCGTCGAGCACGGCATCGAGGGATGCAACTACCTGCTGGCCCTCGACATGGAGATGGACCCCGTGCCGGGCTACGAGCTCGCCAACTGGGAGAGGGGCTACGGGGACTTCGGGATCGCGCCGGACCTGGCAACCCTCCGGCGCATCCCGTGGCTCGACGCCACGGCGCTGGTGCTCGGCGACGTCGTCTCGCATGACGGCACGCCGATCGAGGAGTCCCCGCGCCAGGTCCTGATCCGCCAGTACGAGCGGGCTCGCGCGATGGGCTACGTGCCGATGCTCGCGTCCGAGCTGGAGTTCTATCTCTACCGCGAGAGCTACACCGAGGCGCACGAGAAGGGATATCGCGACCTCACCCCGACCATCCCCTACATCCTCGACTACCACGTCCTCGCGACGACCCGCGACGAGAACTTCATCCAGCAGCTGCGCCGCGGCATGCGGGACGCCGGGATCCCCGTGGAGTTCTCGAAGGGGGAGGCCTGGTACGGCCAGCATGAGCTCAACTTCCGCTACGCCGACGCCGTGACCTCTGCCGACCGGCACACCATCTACAAGAACGGCGTCAAGGAGCTCGCCCACTTGAACGGACTGTCGGCGAGCTTCATGGCCAAGCCGTCGGAGAAGGACATCGGAAGCTCTTGCCACATCCACTCGAGCCTCGTCGCGGTCGACGGGGGGCGGAGCGCGTTCGTGGACGGACACGAGGAGACCGACGTGTTCCGTCACTTCCTCGGCGGTCTGCGCCGGCACGTGCGCGACCTTGCGCTCTTCCTCGCCCCGTCGGTGAACTCGTACAAGCGCTACGCGCTGGAGAGCTGGGCGCCCACCTCGATCAGCTGGGGCCGTGACAACCGCACCTGCGGCTTCCGCATCGTCGGTCACGACCAGTCTCGGCGCGTGGAGTGCCGCATCCCCGGCGCCGACGTGAATCCGTACCTCGGCTTCGCGGCCGTTCTGGCCGCCGGGCTCGACGGGATCGAGAACCAGATCGATCCTGGACCGGAGCTCAAGGGCAATGCCTACGGAGCGGCCGAGGCGGAGCCGTTCCCGTCCTCACTGCGCGAGGCTGTGGACAACTGGGAGGCGAGCGAAGTCGCCAGGCGCCTCTTCGGCGAGGCCGTGTGGAAGCACTACCTGAACTACGGTCGCACCGAGCAGCGCCTGTTCGACCAGGTCGTGACCGACTACGAGCGCGCGCGCATGTTCGAGCGCGGCTGAGCTCGCCGAGCTGCCCACCCTGCTCGGCATCGACGAAGGCACGACCGGCGTCAAGGCGGCGCTGTTCGATGAGCGCCTGCGCTCTGTCCGGGAGGCGCGCCGCGACAAGGTGAACCGGCACCCGCGGCCGGGGTGGGTCGAGCAGGACGGCGAGGAGGTGCTCGCCCTCGTGGTCGAGGCCGTCGGCGAGCTGCTCGAGGACGCACCGGGCGAGGTGGTCGCCTGCGGGCTCGACCACCAGGGCGAGTCGGTGCTGGCCTGGGACGCCGAGAGCGGGACCCCGCTCACGCCGATCGTGGTGTGGCAGGACAAGCGCTCGCAGGAGGTGCTGGACCGGCTCGGCCACCACGAGGACGAGGTCCACGAGCTGAGCGGCCTGCCGTTCGACCCGTATTTCTCCGCGGCCAAGCTGGCCTGGCTGCTCGAGAACGACGAGGGCGTCCAGCGGGCCCGCGACGCCGGCACGCTGCGGATGGGCACGGTCGATTCCTTCCTGTGCGACCGCCTCGGCGCGGGCTTCGCGACGGACGCCTCGACCGCATCCCGCACCCAGCTGCACGCGCTCGGACGGCCCGGCTTCGACGCCCGCCTCGCCGAGCTGTTCGGCGTGCCGCTGGACGTGCTGCCCGAGATGCGCCCGACCGCGGGGGAGCTCGGCACGCTGCGCCACGAATCCTGGCCGGTCGAGCTCCCTCTGTGCGGCCAGGTGGTGGACCAGCAGGCGGCGCTCGCCGGCGCCGGCTGCGTGGTTCGGGGCCGCGTGAAGGCGACCTACGGGACCGGCGTGTTCGTGCTCGGGCACGCCGGCGCGGAGGTGCCGCGGCCGGCCGGCGGGCTGCTGCCTACAGTCGCCTGGGAGGTCGACGGTCGCGTGGAGTACGCGATCGACGGCGGCGTCTTCGCCGCAGGCGCCATGCTCGAGTGGATGTGCCGCGAGCTCGGGATCGCCGAGCGGCCCGCGGCGCTGGCGGAGCTGGCGCGCGAGGTCGACGACAGCGCCGGCGCCCGCGTGCTGCCGGGCCTCGCCGGCATCGGGGCCCCGTGGTGGCGGCCGAACGCCCGCGCGGTGCTGTCCGGCATACACGGCGGCACGACCCGCTCGCACGTCGCGCGCGCCGCGCTGGAGGGCATCGCCTGGCGCGTGGCGGACGTGGTGGCGGCGATGCAGGAGAGCGTGGAGGTGCGCTCGCTGCGGGTGGACGGCGGGCTCACCAACGAGCCGCTCCTGCTGCAGCTCCAGGCCGACGCGACCGGAGTGCGGGTCGACGCCGCGGGAGCGGACGCCACGGTGCTCGGCGCCGCCGTGCTTGCCGCGGTCGGCTCGGGCACGATCGGCTCGCTCGCCGAGGCGGCCGAGCTGCTTCCGATCGACCGCTCGGTCGAGCCCCGCCGGGGCGACGCCTGGCGCACGGACGAACACGCGCGCTGGCGCGCCTTCGTCGACGCCGCGGCTGAGCTCGTTTAGGCGGGTGCCCCCGGCGGCGTGGCCGTGGGCGGCGGCGGCTCCGGCTCCTCGATCTCCTTGACGCCCATGCCCTCGTCGAACTCGATCGTCCGGATCGGGCCGGTGTACTTGTCCTTCATCCCGAGGACCCACGCGAGGGCGATCGCGATGGCGAGGCCACCCAGCACGAGCGGGGTGAAGTTCGCGGCGTTCCAGTCGAACTGATCGTCCCACCACACGGCCGCCGGGCCGTAGAACGGCAGGCAGAAATAGATCGATGTGACGATCACCCAGGTCACGGCGATCGGGTTGAGCCAGCGCCACTTGTCGCCGAGGTTCCAGGCCCCCTGCTTGAAGGCCTCGCCCTTGCGCCAGCGCAGGAAGACCGGGGCCACGTACGCGAGGTAGAGGCTGATCACGCCGATCGAGACGACCGCGAAGAAGGCCACTGGTACGCCCGCCGCGTTCCCGGTCAGGGCGGGCAGGGTCAGGACGAACGCGCAGAGGCAGGAGCCGAGCACGGCCGCCACCGGCACGCCCTTCGGGTTGACCCGGGCCCACAGCCGCCACCCGGGGATCGCACGGTCGCGCGAGAACGCGAAGTACGTCCGCGAGCAGCTGGTCAGGCAGGCCATCCCGCAGAAGAACTGACCGATGGCGGAGATCACGATCACCGTCTCCGCCCAGCCCTCCGACATCGCGCTCTGGAAGATCGCGAGCGAGGTGCCGCCCGCTTCCGTCACGACGCCGGCGTCGCTCGCGGCGAACGTGATCGCGAGCAGGACGAACCACCCGATCAGCGCCGAGAGCGCGACCGACTGCCACACGCCCTTCGCCGCGGAGATCTCGGCGTCCCTGGTCTCCTCCGCCACGTGCGCCGAGGCGTCGTAGCCGGTGACCGTGTACATGGTCAGCAGCAGGCCCGTCGGGAGGATGTAGAACCAGTACATGTCCATCGAGAAGCCGGAGTTGTTGAGCCGCTCGGTGAACACGAAGTCCGCGCTCGCGTGGTTGTCGGGGACGATGATGAGGATGCCGATGATCACCGCCACGCCGACGCAGTGCCAGAACACCGAGATGTTGTTGAAGAGCGCGACCAGGTGCGACGAGTAGATGTTGATCAGCGCGTGGAGGATCAGGATCACCACGAACACCGCGAAGATCTCCGGCAGCTCGTCGCCGGGGTTCGGCCCCATGTCGGCGAAGTTGATGATCCCCAGATCAAGGCTCCAGAGGTTGAACAGGAAGACGAAGAACTGGGCGCAGAACCAGTCGACCGTGGCGACGATGGCGATCAGCCCGAGCAGGTTGAACCAGCCCGTGAACCACGACCAGCCCTTGCCGCCCAGCTCGTTGGCCCACCAGTAGGGGCCGCCGGCGGTCGGATAGGCGGACGCCACCTCCGCCATGCTGAAGGCGATGGTCAGGATGATCAGGCAGACGATCGGCCAGCCCCACGAGATGGCGATCGGCCCGCCGAGGTTCCAGGCCTGCGGATAGGTCGTGAAGCACCCGGCGAGGACCGAGATGATCGTGAACGAGATCGCGAAGTTCGAGAAGCGCGACCAGCCGCGGGCGAGCTCCTGCTTGTAGCCGAGCTCAGCGAGCTTGCGCTCGTCCCGGTCGGCGATCTCGTCCCGGTTCACGGTCTCATCCGCCATGGGAGTCCTTTCAGTCGCGTGTGACCTCGTCCTCCTCGAGCGTCCGGACCGGTCCCTGATAGCGGTCCTTGGCCGACACCAGGTACCAGACGCCGAAGATGAGCGGAAGCAGGATCGCGAATGGCGTGTAGTTGACGAGGCTCGCGTCGAACCCGTCGTTCCACGGCAAACCGCCCGGGGTGTACGGCAAGTTGAGACTGAACACCACGAGGATCACGAACGCGATCGCCAGGATGTTCACCAGCTTGTAGCGGCGGCCAAGCGTCCATGGCCCCGGCTCGAACGAGTCGCCCGTCCGCAGCCGGAGGTACACCGGAATGATGTAGGCGATGTACAAGCCCACGGTGCAGATGCCGGTGAGCGCGAAGAACGCGAACGGGACGTTGTTCTCCCCGAAGAGGGCCGGAATGGCGATCACCAGAGAGGCCACGGAGACGGCGATCACCGCGTTGAAAGGCACCCTGTCTTGGTTGACGCGGCGGAATACCGCCCAGCCCGGCATCCCTCGGTCGCGCGAGAAGGCGTACCAAGTGCGCGAGGCGCTGGTCAATCCCGCCGCTCCGCAGAAGAGCTGCCCGACCGTAGCGATAAGGATCACCAGCTTGGCCGCCCAAGAGTCGAGCGCAGAAGTGAAGATGAAGGTCGAATAGCCGGCACCTTCATTGATCGCGTCCACGTCGGTCGCGGCGAACAGGAAGGCGAGCAAGACAAACCAGCCGATCAGCGCCGACCAGAAGACTGACCGCCACACGCCCTGTGCGGCGGCAGTGGCGGCGCCGCGAGTCTCCTCGGCGGTGTGAGCGGAGGCGTCGTAGCCCGTCTGCGTGTACATGGCCAGCAGGAAGCCGACCGGCAGCACCAGGAACCAGAAGCCGAGGTTGCTGGTCGAGCCGTCGTGCAGGCCTGAGTTGTTGATTCGCTCCCCGAAGACGAAGCTGAGGTCCTGGTGGTCGTCCGGGACGAAGATCAGCACACCAATGATGACCGCCACGCCGACCAGGTGCCATCCCACCGAAACGTTGTTCATCAGCGCCAGGAACTGGTCGGCGAAGATGTTCACCACCGTGTAGAGCAGCAGGATCAGGAAGAAAAGCAGCCACTGCTCGCCGAGGATGGATTCGCTGTCGCCGAAGTTGACGCCGAAGATGTCCAATCCGTAGAGGCCGAGCAGGATGTTGAGGAAGGTGGCGGCGCCATAGGCCACAGAGGCCACGATGCCGACCAGGCCGACGATGTTGAACCAGCCGGTCATCCAGCTCCAACCCTTGCCGCCGAGGTCGTGCGCCCACCAGTAGGGGCCGCCGGCGGTCGGGTACCTCGAGGTGAGCTCCGCCATCGAGAACGCCACCATGAGCACGAAGGCGCACAGCACGGGCCACCCGATCGAAGCCGCAATCGGTCCGCCGTTCTGCCAGGCGAAGGCGAACGTCGTGAATGTCCCGGCGAGTACCGAGATGATCGTGAACGAGATCGCGAAGTTGGTGAACCCGCTCCAGGCCCTCGAAAGCTCCTGCTTGTAACCGAGCTCGGCGAGCTGCCGCTCGTCGTCGGTCGTGGCGGGCGTGCGCGGCTCGTCGGCGGTCGTCATTCGGATCCCCCTCAGGCAGCTGCCTGGACGGTCGGCCAATGGTGCGCCGAGCCGACCTATGACGGCGTGAACATACGGCGCGCGCCGGACGTGTGTCAACCGCCTCAGCGGGCCAATGCGCCGATGACCTCCTGCCACCAGGCCCGCGCGGTGTCGTCCCGCTCGCGAGTCAGCCGGCGGCGGGCGTAGGCCTGCAGCTGTCGCGCGCTGCCCACGGCCAGCGTGGGGCCAGTGACTGCGTAGCGGCCATCGGTCAGCGAGACGAGCGCCCCGCGGCGGTCGCGGCGCGTCCGCAGGTGCTGCCTCACCGGCACCCCGCCGATCTCGCGGGGATAGCCGGGGTCGCCGTCCTCCTCGTTCCACCGCCGCGACGAGAACACGGAAGAGCCCGCCACCGACTCGCGCGGTGGAGGCTCGGCACCGGCGAGCGGCCCGCTCGCCCAGCCACGAACCACCTCGTCCATCTGGTCGGCAACCTCGCTGCGCACCACCACATGCAGCCGGTCGCCCGTCTCTATGCGGGTGGAGCCGCGCGGGAGGACCGCCTCGTCGCCGCGGACGATCACCGACAGGAGGGCGTCGCGAGGCAGGCCCAGCTCCCGGACGCGGTGGCCCGCGATGGCATCCTCGGGAGCGACCGGATACTCCACGATCTCGGCGCCCAGCCGCCGGATCGTTCCCGTCTCGGCGAGCGGGCGTGGCAGCGCCGGCTCGCTGGTCGTGGCCCCGAGGCGCTTTGCCAGTGGCTCGAACGTCGTGCCCTGGAGCAGCGTCGAGATCACGACCGCGAAGAAGACGATGTTGAAGAACGTCTCGCTCTTCTCGACCTGGTCGATCACCGGGAACGTCGCCAGCACGACGGGCACGGCGCCCCTCAGCCCGGCCCACCCGAGCACGATGCGGTCGGCGGTCGAGAAGCGGTCGAACGCCGTGCTGACGAAGGCGGCGATGGGCCGGGCGACCAGCACGAGCACGAGCGCCAGGGCGGTCCCCTCGAGCGCCACGTCGCCCAGCTCCCCCGGGAACACGAGCAGCCCGAGCGCAAGGAACATCGCGATCTGCGCGACCCAAGCGAGCCCCTGGTGGAAGACGGTCACGGTGCGCTTGGCCGGGATCCGGGCGGAACCGAGGGCCAGGCCGGCCAGGTAGACCGCGAGGAAGCCGGAGCCGTGAAGGGCGTCGGCGGCCCCGAACGCGATGGCGCCCGTGGCGAGCGTCGCGACAGGGTAGAGGCCAGCGCTGTCGAGGCGGGTGCGGCGCAGGCCCTGCACCGCGAGCCACCCGACCAGCAGCCCGACGGCCAGCCCGATCCCGAGCTCCATCAGGAACAGGAGGGCCATGTCGCCGACCCCGTAGCCGTCCTCGAGGATCCAGTCGACGAAGCCGATCACCAGCAGCACCGCGACCGGGTCGTTGAGGCCGGACTCCCCCTCGAGCGTGCGGGCCACCGGGCGGCGCAGGGTGGAACCGCGCAGCAGCGAGAAGATCGCCGCGCCGTCGGTGGCGGCGACGATCGACCCGAGGAGGAGGCCTTCGAGCGTGGACAGGTCGAACAGCCAGATCGCTGCGATGCCGGTCAGGCCGGCCGTGACGAAGGTCCCGACGAGAGCGAGGCTGATCGCCGGGCGCAGCACCGGCCGGATCTCCTCGAACCCCGCGGTGAGCCCGCCCTCGAACAGGATCACGGCCAGCGCGACGATGCCGATCGTGCGGGCCAGCTCGTAGTCGTCCTCCGACGCGCCGAAGTCGATCCACCCCGTCACGTCCGAGCCGAGCACCATGCCGAGAGCGAGGAACAGCAGGAGTCCGGGCAGGCGGACGCGCGCCGCGAGAAGCGACGCCGCGATGCCGGCAGCGAGGAGCGCCCCCGCGACGAGGATCATCTCGCCGTCGGTCACCCCTACGAGCCTGACACGCTTTACACGGGCGCGTCTTGCGCTTGCGGCGTAGTGTGCGCACATGCACGAGGAGATCTCGATCCCGGAGCTGACCGAGGTGGTCGCCCGGCTGTCCGCGCTGCTGGGTCCCCGGGAGGGGGGCGTGGAGCCGCTCGAAGGCGGGATCACGAACCGCAACTTCCGGGTCAACTTCGGCGGCACCCAGTACGTCGTCCGGCTCCCGGGCAAGGACACGAACCTGCTCGCGATCGACCGCGAGGCGGAAAGGCTCGCCACGAAGAAGGCGGCGGAGCTCGAGCTGGGCCCGAAGGTCGCGGCGATGCTCGACGACCCACCCTGTCTCGTCACCTGCTTCGTCGAGAGTCGGGAGGTGACCGCCGAGGAGCTGCGCAAGCCCGACTGCCTCGACGAGATCGGCCGCGATCTGCGCGGCTTCCACGAGTCGGGCCTCGAGCTGCCGACCAACTTCTACGTCACCGAGATCGTGGGCGGCTACGCGGACATCGCGCAGGAGCGCGGCGTGCAGCTTCCGGAGGCCTACGGCGACGCCCGCGACTGCGCCCGGAAGGTCGTGAAGACGGTCCGCAAGCACCCCGAGCACCAGCCGCTGCCGTGCCACAACGACCTGCTGACCGCCAACTTCCTTCACGACGGCGAGCGGCTCGTGATGGTCGACTGGGAGTACGCGGGGATGGGCGACCGCTACTTCGACCTTGGGAACTTCGCGGTCAACAACGAGCTCGGCGACGCGGAGGAGGAGCATCTGCTCGAGGCCTACTTCGGCGAGGCCGCCACGGCGCGCCGCAAGGCCGCGCTGAAGCTCTTCCGCTTCATGTCCGACTTCCGCGAGGCGATGTGGGGCGTGGTCCAGACCGCGGTGTCGGAGCTCGACTTCGACTTCGGTGGCTACGCCGACAAGCACTTCCGCAGGCTGGAGAAGACGAGCGGGGACGAGCGCTTCAAGGGCTGGATCAAGGAGGCCGGTGGCCGCTCGTGAGCTCCCCGGCGCCGCCCACTGCGTGATCGTGGGCGGCGGCGTCGGGGGGACGTCGATCGCCTACCACCTGGCGGAGCTCGGCTGGGACGACGTGGTCCTGGTCGAACGCAACCAGCTCACTTCGGGATCGACCTTCCACTCCGCCGGGCTCGTCGGCCAGCTGCGCGGCTCGGTCTCGCTGACGAAGATGATGATGTACTCGGTCGAGCTCTACCGGACGATTCCGGGCTGGGTCGAGTGCGGCGGCATCAGGCTGGCCTCGAGCGAGGAGCGGATGGAGGAGCTCCGAAGGCAGGCCGGCTGGGCGAAGACGTTCGGGCTGCCGCTCGAGCTGATCTCGGCCGACGAGGCGCGCGACCTCTTCCCGCTGATGTCGACCGACGGAGTGCTCGGCGCCGCGCTACTCCACACCGACGGCTACCTCGACCCGTCGCAGCTGACGATGGAGCTCGCGGAGCGGGCGCGCCAGGGCGGCGCGCGGATCTTCACCTCCACGCGCGTCACGGGGATCGAGAGCGAGCGCGGGCGCGTGACGCGCGTGTGCACCGAGCGCGGAGACATCGACTGCGAGGTGGCGGTGATCGCCGCGGGCATGTTCTCGGCCGAGGTCGGGCGGCTGGCAGGCGTACGCATCCCGGTGCAGCCGATGTCGCACCAGTACCTCGTCACGCAGCCGTTCCGCGAGCGCGACCCGTCGAACCCGCTGCCGACGCTGCGCGACCCCGACCTGCTCATCTACTTCCGCGAGGAGGGCGGCGGACTCGTGATGGGCGGGTACGAGCGGCAGTCGGAGCCCGCCTTCGTGCCTGGCGGATCGGTCCACTTCGACGCGATCCCGGCCGACTTCAACGGGCGCCTCCTCGAGGACGACTGGGACCGCTTCGAGGAGATCGTCGTGAACTCGCGCCGTCGCGTTCCGCAGATGGAGGACGTGCAGGTCACGCGCATGATCAACGGCCCAGAGGGCTTCACGCCGGACAACGAGTTCTGCCTGGGCGAGACCGAGGTCGGCGGCCTGTTCGTGGCGGCCGGGTTCTGCGCCCACGGCCTGGCCGGCGCCGGCGGGATCGGGAAGGTCATGGCCGAGTGGATCGCGGCGGGCGAGCCGTCGCTCGATCTCTGGCACATGGACGTGCGCCGCTTCGGCGCCCAGTACCGCTCGCCCTCGTACTCGCTGAAGCGAATCCGGGAGACCTACGAGACCTACTACGACATCAAGTACCCCGCCCATGAGCGCCAGGCGGGACGGCCGCTTCGGATGTCGCCGGCCAACCCGTGGCACCGCGAGCACGGCGCTGCCTTCGGCGAGAAGTCGGGCTGGGAGCGGGTGAACTGGTATGAGTCGAACGCCCCGGCGGGCGACGAGTCGCTGCGGCCGCGCGGTTGGGCCGGCATGCACTGGTCGCCGGCGATCGGCGCCGAGCACACCGCCTGCCGAGAGGCCGCCGCGCTCTTCGACGAGAGCTCGTTCGCGAAGATGGAGATCGCCGGGCCAGGCGCGGCCGAGCTGCTCGAGCGGCTCTGCGACAACCGCGTGGCGGGCGAGGTCGGACGGATCGCCTACACGCAGATGCTCAACACGCGCGGCGGGATCGAGTGCGACCTCACCGTGGCCCGGCTTGCGGAGGAGCGCTTCTCGATCGTCACCGGCACCGCCTTCGGCAACCACGATCGCGAGTGGATCCGCCGCCACCTGCCGCCCGACGGCTCCGTCCAGGTTCACGACGTGACCTCGGCGTGGGCCTGCTTCGGGATCTGGGGGCCGCGCTCCCGCGAGGTGCTCGCGCCCCTCACCCCTCAGTCGCTCTCGAACGACGACTTCCCGTACATGAGCGTGCGCGAGACGACGGTCGGCGACGTGCCGGTGCGCGCGCTGCGCGTGACCTACGTCGGCGAGCTCGGCTGGGAGCTGTACTGCCCGTCGGAGTACGGCCTGACCCTGTGGCGGACGCTGTGGGAGGCCGGACAGCCGCACGGCCTGGTGGCGGGCGGCTACCGGGCGATCGACTCGATGCGCGTGGAGAAGGGCTACCGGGTCTGGGGCGCGGACATCACCCCTGACGAGACTCCCTACGAGGGCGGGGTCGGCTTCGCCGTCAAGCTCGACAAGCCGGGTGGCTTCATCGGCCGGGACGCGCTCGTCGCCGCGAGCGAGGCGGGGCCGCGCTTCCGGCTCTGCTGCCTGACGCTCGAGGACCCGCACTCCGTCGCGCTCGGCAACGAGCCGGTCCGCGTCGAGGACGAGATCGTGGGGCGGGTCACCACCGGCGGCTATGGCTACACGGTGGGCCGCTCGATCGCCTACGCCTACCTGCCGCCCGAGCGCGCGGAGCCCGGGGGCGAGGTGGCCGTCGAGATCTTCGGGCGCTGGGTCGACGGCGAGGTGGCGAGCGAGCCGCTGTTCGACCGAGACGGCGAGCGGATGCGCGGCTAAGCTCGTTGCCGGACGCACTAGCGCGGAGGGAGTTGCGGGAGCGATCGCCTTTCTCGCGCGTTGTTGAGGCAAGGACGCCGGCTTTGACAGATCCGACTCGCACGCAGCACCGCCTACGCAGGTACAGCCTCGCGATACTCGTCGTGCTCGCGTGCCCTGCCGCCGCTCTCGGGGCCGATCAGCCTCCCAACGCCAGCTTCAGCTACTCGCCTGAGGACCCGCGCGCCGGCCAGTCGATCCAGTTCGAGTCGTCCTCATGCGATCCGGATGGGGACCTCGTGCGCCAGGCCTGGGACCTCGACGGGGACGGCGCCTACGACGACGCCGAGGGACCGGTCGTGAGCCAGTCCTTCCCCGGCTCCGGCGCCCGCACGGTCGGGCTCGAGGTCACCGCCACCGGCGGGGTCACGGACACGAAGCGCCGGACAGTGATGGTCAACACCGAGTACGCCCTGCCGAGGCCCGACTCCGACCGCCTGATGAGCCCGTTCCCGGTCGTCCGCCTGGCCGGACAGCTCACGCGCTCCGGGGCCCGGGTGAAGGTGCTCTCGGTGCTGCGCGCCCCGGTATGTGCCTTCGTACGGGTGACCTGCCGCGGGAAGTCGTGTCCAGCCCGCCGCGCGTCCGGCTACATGCGGCGGCGCGGTGCGCTGCGCTTCCGCCGCTTCGAGCGCCGCCTCAAGGCCGGCACGGTGCTGACCGTGCGCGTCTCGAAGAACGACCTGATCGGCAAGTTCACGCAGTTCCGGATCCGCAAGAACGCCGCGCCCAAGCGGCGTGACCGCTGCCTGCGCCCGGGCCAGCGCAGGGGAACATCATGCCCCCGCGACTGACCCCCGCGGGCTTTGCACTCGCATTCGCGGCGTTCGCCGTTGCAGCGGCCCTGGCCTACGGGGCCACGTCGGCCGGCGGCTCCGAGGAAGCCGTGCCCCGGAAGCCGCTCGGATCGCGTGCAGTGGCGCTCGACTTGACGACGCGCAACGGAGAGCCGCTGGCGCTAGGCGCCGTGGAGCCGCTGCCAGGCCTGGCCCGGCGTCCGCAGCCGAAGCCCGCTCCATCGCCCGAACCGGCGCCAGCGCCAGCGCCCGCGCCGCCGGTCAGCGCGCCTGACCCGGAGCCCGCGCCTGCGCCCGCGCCCGTTCCCGCGCCGGCCCCTGCGCCCGCGCCGGTGGCGCCCACACCAACCCCGGCCCCGGCTCCCGCTCCCGCCCCTACCCCCGAGCCGCAACCACAGGAGCCTCCCGTCGAATTCGACGACTCAGGCTGATCCGTGAGCTCACGACCCACATTCGCTCCGCTGAGCGGCGCCGACGAGGCGAAGATCGTCCGCGCGCTCGCGAACGGGCCCGGTCCGGGCGTGGCCTACCAGACCGAGGTCACGCTCGGGAGGCGCACCCTGTGCGTGAACGCGGTGCGCTGGCCCGAGAGCGACGACGCCCGGGTCCGCTACGCCGCCGCCGTCTCGCGGCGGGCCGAGGCCGAGCCCTACCGGCTGCTCCCGGTGGCCGCCACCGGTGGCTTCGACGGGTGCCACTGGGTGGCGTACGAGATCGGGACCGCGATGCCGCTCGACCGCGAGCGCGGCCGCCCGTGGGACGCCGAGTCCTGCCTCGACCTCCTCTACGACGTCGGCCAGGGTCTCGACGAGGCGGCGGCCGAGGGCCTCCTGCCATACGAGCTGGGGCTCGCCTCGATCTTCGTAGACCCACGCTTCGGCGTCCTGATCGGCGACCTCGGCACCGCCCGCGAGGCATTCGGGAACCCTCGCCTCGAGGACGGCATGCCCGACACCTACGTGCCGCCGGAGGTCCTGCGCGGCGAGGGCGCTGCAGAGCGCTCCGGCGTCTACGTCTGCGGGGCGCTGCTCCACGAGCTGCTCGGGGGCCGCCCCCCACGGCACGGACTCCTGACCGAGCTGCGACCCGACCTGCCGGACGCGATCGACGTAGTGGTGGCGAGGGCCCTGGCGCGCGACTCGCTCGAGCGCTACGCGAGCGTGACCGAGCTGTGCCAGAGCGCGCGCCGGGCGCTGCTCGAGGCGCCGGCGAGCGTCGCGCCGCTCCACGGGGTGCCGCCCAGCCCGCCGGAGATCCCCCCGGAGGAACGCGACGAAAATGGGGAGCTCCGCTTCGACGAAGTTGACGATGAGGCGTTCGCCCTGGCGGCTGCCCCCGCGGCGGCTCCGCCGGAACCGCACACCGGCAAGGCCACCCCCCATGAGGTCGACGATGATCTTGCCTTCGAGCTCGCCGCGGCCCCATCCCCGTACGAGTACAAGGTGCCTCTCGTCTGGCGCTTCGGAATACCGGAGCTCGTGGCGGCGACGATCGCGGTGGCTCTGGCTCTCGGCGCCGGCGTAGGTGTCTTCCTCGGGAGCTCGGACGACTCCCCCGCAACCTTCGCCGAGCATCTGGGCGCGCGCGGGCTCAGCATCACCCTGCCGCCGGGATGGGTGGGCGGCGAGCGCGCCCCGCTGTCCGCATATCCGGCCGCCGACGGCTTCTCGGGCCTGACCGTCAAATTCGAGGACGCCGCGATCCCGGACGAGCTGAAGGCCGATCCGGTCCGGCTAGGGCGAATCGACGCCTGGCGCGACGCTTCGGAGGCGCCGCGCCTCATCCGCTACCTCGCCCCCACCACGGCTGGCACGCTCGAGATCGCCTGCGAGGCGTCACCGGGCGCCGGTCGGCTCACGCTTCGAGCCTGCGAGCGGGGAGCCTCGACGCTGCGGTTGGGATCGATCCGCGCGCTGCCGCTGCCCGGCGTCGTCGAGGAGCCTGGCGTCCGCGCCGCCGTCGAGCGCCTGAGCTCGGAGCGCGCCGCCGTGCGCCGCCGGCTCGCCCGCGCCCGGCGGCCGTCCGGCCAGCGTGAGGTGTCGGCCGCGTTGGCCCGCGTGCACGACCGCGCGGCACGCAGGCTCGCCGACGTGCCCGAGGCGGCGCCGATCGAGGCCGCCGCGCGCGACACGGCCGCCGCCTACCGCCGGCTTGCCCGGACCGCCGGCACCAGCTCGAGCCGGCGATGGAACGCGGCACGACGGACGGTCCGGCGCCGGGAGGCCGCGCTCGCCGACGCGATCGCCGCGCGGAACTGATCAGCCTTCGGCGCAGGCGTCCGCGCCAAGCTCCCTGGCCGCGCGGTTGGACTCGTCGGTCTCCACGTCCTGCAGTCGCTGGGCGGCTTCCTGCACCGCCTGCTGGTCCTCGTCCTCGAGCGCATCCCGCAGGTCCTCGAGCGCCGGGATGCCCTGGTCCTCGATCTCGCTGCGGGTGGCGTTCACGAACTCCTCCGCCGTCTCGCCGGCGTCGCCCTCGGGGCGTTCGAGGGCGGCCAGGTCGTCGACCGCGCTGCGCGACTCCTCGATCACGCGGTCGACGGCGTCCGCCAGCTCCTGCTGGCTGGTTGCGTTCTCCGCGACGTCCTCCAGCGCCCGCTCGGCGTTGCGGCAGATCTCGCTGGCACGATCGGCGAACTCCTGCCGGGTCGGGGCGTCATCGTCGTCGTCTCCACCGCAGGATGCGACCGTGATCGCAACCAGGCCCAGGAGGATCACCGCGAGCCGGCTCACGACCGGCGCTCCGGCAGAAGCCCGGCCAGGATGTGCTCGGTGCCGTCCATGTGGTCGCGCATGACCCGCACGGCGCGTCCGACGTCCCGGCGGCGTAGCAGCGCCACAAGGCGGCGGTGCTGGTCGTTTGCGCGGGTCAGCACCTCCTCGGGGTGGGCGATCCGCGCGATCAGGTCGCTCATCTGGCCCTGCACCTCCGTCATCGCGGTCACAAGTCGCGGGGAGTGTGACGCCTCGGCGACGCCGATGTGGAAGCGGACGTCGGCGCGGCGGTAGTCGCCGAAGCGACTGGCGCCCTCCATCCGGTCCGTGAAGTCCAGCAGCCGGTCCAGGTCGCGGTCCTGCGCACGCTCGGCGGCAAGCACCGTGGCGCCGGTCTCCACCGCCACCCGGTAGTCCAGGACCGCGCGCGCCTCCTCGCCGAGCACCTCGCCGCCCACGTTCTGGCCGAGCGGCGGCTCCTGCGCGACGAACGTCCCGCCGGCGCGGCCCCTCAGCGAGACCAGATGGCCGCTCTGGACGAGCGTGGTCAGCGCCTGGCGGAGCGTCGAGCGGGAGATGCCGAGCTGCTCGGCGAGGTCGCGCTCCGGGGGCAGCTGCGTGCCCGGGACGAGCAGGCCGAGCCGGATGGCCGTGCCGAGCCGCTCGACCGTCTCCTCGAAGGTGGTCGGGGGGTGGACCGGCTTGAAGATCGCCTTGAGTGCCGGTGTCTGCTCCGCGGTGGCGGCCGGTTCCACTCAGGGGAAGCTACACCTGACGATCTGTCGCCGCGCTGCCGACGCCCCCGGCCGCTAGATTGCCCCGCCGTGGAGGTACGCCAGGAACGGGTGGTGGTCGAGACGGACCGGTACCGGGTGGAGGGCATGCTCACGCTGCCGAAGGAGGGGTACCGCTCGCGGGTGTCCGATCACGTCAACCGCCGCGACCACGAGTTCTTCACGCTGCTCGACTGCGAGCTCGTGCCGCTCGACGGGTCGGGGCGGGACTGGAAGACGCCCGTGCTGATGCTCGCCCGGCGCCACATAAGGCTGATCGTCCCCGCCTCCGAGGGCGCCTGATCCGCCGGCTGCTGCTCTTGGGCGGCGCGGCGTTGCTGGGCGCGGCGCTCTGGTGGCGCAAGAACCCGTCCGCCTGCCCGTACTCGCAGCGCTTCTGGGTCGAGGCGCCCCACCCCTTCATCACGCGCGAGCGGCTGGCCGAGATCCTCGAGCCTGAGCCCGGCGAGCGCCTGCTCGAGGTGGGCCCGGGGACCGGCTACTACTCGCTGCCGATCGCCTCCCGGCTCGCGCCGAGCGGCCGCCTCGACGTGCTCGACATCCAGCAGGACATGCTCGACCACACGCTGCGCCGCGCCGCCGGGGAGGGGATCTCGAACATCGAGCCCGCGCGGGCCGACGCCCGCGAGATGCCCTACCCGGACTCGACCTTCGACGGCGCCTTCCTCGTCACTGTGCTCGGAGAGATCCCCGATCAGACCGCCGCCCTGCGCGAGCTACGGCGGGTCGTGAAGCCGGGCGGCCGGATAGTGGTGGGCGAGCTGTTCGGCGATCCCCACATGGTCACGCACCGCGCGCTGCGGGACCGCGCGGGCGCGGCCGGCCTCACCGTCGAGCGTTCGCTCGGCGGGCGGCTCTGGCACTTCACCCGCCTCGGGCGAGCCTGAGGCACGCCCGCCAGCGGTTGTCACTGCGCTCGAGCACGATCGTCATCCGATGTCACCTGCGCTTCCGCCGGACTCGTCGTAGCGCCGGGGAGCGACTCGAGGAGGCGGCCGAACTGCTCCATCGCGTCGTGGTGGAGCAGGCCTCCGTAGCTGATTCGGGCTACTCCGATCTCGGCGAGCTCGGCGTGCGAAGGGGATGGCGGGATCTTGAGGACATTCACCGGGCCCGGAGCGTCCGAGATGAAGCTCTCCAACGCGTCGCGCTCCCAGAGGACGATCGGGAATACGCAGTCGGCGCCGGCCTCCATGTAGGCGTGCGCCCGGCGCAGCGCTTCGCCGACCAGTTCGGCCTGTCTCTTCCCCTCGGCTCCGGAAGCAAGAGCGGAAAGGAAGACGTCGATCCGGGCGTTGATCACGAGTCCGTACCCCTGGTCGGAGGCAGCTCGGCGAACCGCGCGGAGCCAGGCGGCCTGTTCGACCGGGTCGCGCACCTCGCCGGTGGCGTGGTCCGTGTCCTCGAGGTTGCAGCCGGCCGCCGCCATCGCTTTCAGCCTCGCCACGAGATTGGTGGGGTCCATCCCATAGCCGGCCTCGGCGTCGACCGTCACCGGGACGTTGACACCTGTGGCAATCCGCGCGGCGGCAGCGAGCATCTCGTCACCGGGCGCCCTCTCGTGGTCCTCGTAGCCGAGGGAGGCGGCGACGCCGGCGCTCGTGGTCCCAACCACCGGGAAACCAGCCGCTGCCACCGCCCGGGCCGAGGCGACGTCCCAGGCGTTCGGGAGCACCAGAGGGGTGCCGGGCATATGCAGCGACCGAAGCCGATCGCACCGACTCTCGATGTCCGTCCGTTCGGTCATCGGCTGCTCCACCACCTGTTGCCTGGACATGTGGATGACTCCTCTCGATCAGCGAGCCAGATATCAAGACCCTGCGATAATGACAGGAGCCTTATATATTGTCAAGGACCTGATACTCTGGGGCCCATGAGCGTTCCAGCGATCGGGCAGAGCTACCGAGGCACTGAGGGGCACAGCAGCTACCTCCTGCGCCAGGCCTGGCAGGTGTTGAGCGGCGCCATGGAGATAGCCGTGCGCCCGCACGGTCTGACAGCGGCGCAGTACGGGGTGCTGAGCGTCCTCAGGCGCGACCCCGGCGCCTCAGGCGCCGATCTCGCGCGCGCCTGCAGCACCACGCCGCAAGCGATGAACGGGGTACTCGGGACACTCGAACGCGAGTCCCTGATCGAGCGCCAGCAGCATCCGACCCATGGTCGCATCCTCCAAGTGACCCTGACCGAAGAGGGCCGGCGACGGCTCGAGGCCGCGGACCCCGCGATGCGAGGGCTGAGACGCACCCTCGAGCGCGACTTCACGCCGGAAGACATCGCGACGGTCAAGACCTGGCTCGTTACGACCGCGCAGCGCCTGGAACACATCAACCAATCGCGGGCCGCATAACGTCGAGTCCGGGCACAGCGGAGCGGGGAGGGGGGATGAAATCCCTCCCTCTCCGTTTCGGGGCGCCCGCCTGGCAAGGAAGAGACCGGCGACGCGTGCTAAGCACGCGAGCCGGGCGATGACGCCGCCAGGCGATGCGCATCCGGAGCGGAGAGGGAGGGATTCGAACCCTCGAGGCAGTTGCCCGCCCACACGATTTCCAGTCGTGCACCTTAAGCCGCTCGGTCACCTCTCCGGGCGGCTTTCAAGCCTAGTAGCGTGCCGAGCGTGCCGTTGCCCGCCGACACCGATGTCGCGATCGTCGGCGCGGGCTTCGGTGGGCTCGGCATGGCGATCCGGCTCAAGCAGGCCGGCCGGGACGACTTTGTGGTCCTCGAGCGCGCGGCGGACGTCGGCGGCACCTGGTGGGCGAACACCTACCCCGGCTGCCAGTGCGACATCCCGTCGAACCTGTACTCGTTCTCGTTCGCGCGCAAGTCGGACTGGACGACCGCCTATCCGATGCGGGACCAGATCCACGACTACCTGCGCGACTGCGCGGAGCGCTTCGGTGTGCTCCCGCAGACCCGCTTCAAGACCGAGATGCTCGACGCCGCCTGGGACGAGGATCGCCGGCGCTGGATGATCGAGACCTCGCGCGGGACCCACTCGGCACGCGTGCTCGTCGCCGCCCCGGGCATGCTCAGCGAGCCCTGCGTGCCAGAGTTGCCGGGACTCGAGCGCTTCGCCGGCACGACCTTCCACACGGCCGGCTGGAACCACGACCATGACCTCACGGGTGAGCGCGTCGCCGTCTTCGGAACCGGCGCTTCCGCGATCCAGGTGGTGCCCAGCATCGTCGACCGGGTGGGCCGGCTGACCGTCTTCCAGCGCACCCCACCGTGGGTGATCCCCCATCTCGACCATCCGGTCGGGCCGCGCCTGCGCGATCTCTACTCGCGGATGCCCGCCCTCCAGCGCCTGGTGCGCGGGACCGTCTGGGGCCTGCACGAGCTGGTGGTGCCGGGAATGACCCGCAACGCGCGCCTGCTGAAGGGTCACGAGCTCCTCGCGCGGGCGAACATGCGCCGGCACGTGCGCGACCGCGAGCTGCGCCGGCGGCTCACCCCCGACTACTCGATCGGCTGCAAGCGCATACTCCTGTCGAGCGACTGGTATCGGGCGCTCGGGGCGCCCAACGTCGACCTGATCACGTCCGGCATCCGCGAGGTGCGCGAGGGCTCGGTGGTAGACGGCGACGGGGTGGAGCACGAGCTCGACACGATCGTCTTCGCGACCGGCTTCGCGCCCAGCGACCCGCCGATCGCGAGGCGCCTGCGCGGACGCGACGGCGGCACGCTGTCGGAGGTCTGGAACGGGAGCCCGCAGGCGTATCTCGGCAGCACGGTGGCCGGCTTCCCCAACCTGTTCCTGCTCTACGGGCCGAACACGAACCTGGGGCACAGCTCGATCGTGTACATCCTCGAGTCGCAGATGAACTACGCGATGAGCGCTCTCGAGGCGATGGACGAGAGCGGCGCCGCGGCCTTCGAGCTGCGCCCCGCCGTCCAGCGGGCCTTCAACGAGGAGTTGCAGGACCGCCTCGAGAGCAGCGTGTGGAACAGCGGCTGCAGCAGCTGGTACCTGGACGCCAACGGCCGCAACTCGATCCAGTGGCCGGGCTTCACCTACGAGTTCCGCCGCCGCACGCGGCGCTTCGACGCGGCCGATTACCGGCTCTTCCCGCGGACGCCCGTGCGCGATCCAGTGCCGGCCTTGAGCGCCTAGAGACCCAGGTCCTGCACGCCGCGCTCGTGCCAGCCGAGGTGGTGCGCGAGCTCGTGGCGGAGGGTGCGCTCGACCTGCGCGCGCAGGAGCTCCGGGTCGTGGCCGAAGTCACGCTCCAGCGTGTCCTGGTAGAGGACGATGCGGTCGGGATAGTTGTCGCGGGCGACCGTGTCGCCGAAGTAGTGCCCGTACGCGCGATTCTCGGCCCCCAGGTGCGAGATCACCACCGGGGTGGTGTCGAGCAGCTCCTGGAACTCGCGCGGCAGGTCGTCGATCGCATCGGCGACCAGCAGGTCGAAATCGGTGAGGCCGGCACGCAGGTCGGGCTCGCGGGCGAGCTCCTCGCTGCGCCGCACGAGACGCTCGAACTCGTGCTCCGGCATCGAGTCCCTGCCGCTCATGGCCACGAACGCCCAGGCCGTGAGGAGGGCCAGAGCCAACGCACCCCCGACGATGACCGCCATCCCTTCCGCGCCGGAGAGCGACGGCGGGTTGAGGAACAGCAGCAGCAGCCCGATCACGAAGAGGGCCGCGATGCCGGCCTTTGCGGGTCCGCGGAGGGCGTCGAGCACGCCTATGAGGGTACGCACCGCCCATGCGGGCGCCGGGCTGCTACTCGTCGCCGGAGTCCGGATCCTCCGCGCCGGCGGCGTCCGGGTTGCCGGTCGAGGTCTCCTCCTCGCCCGGCACGCCGGGGGATTGCTCCGCGTCGTCGCGGGCGGCCCCGCCGGCGTCGTCCGGGACCTGGCCGGGCGGGCCCTCCTCGGGCAGCTGGTCGGACTCCTCGCGAGGCGTCTCGGTCACGGGCCGCCCTCCTCGCTCACGGTCTCCTCGTCGGCGTCCGCACCGGCCACCGGTTCCTCTTCCTCGCCCGGATCGGGCTGCGCGCCCGGAACGCTCGGGTCCTGCTCCTTGGCTTCCCAGTCGCGTCGCGTCTCGTCGATGTGGTCGCCGATCCGCTCGGCCTCGTGCTCCATGCGATCGGCGTCGCGCTCCATCCGTTCTGCCTGCTCTTCGTGCTCCACGGTCGTCTTCTACCCGCGCGTCGAAAGGCGAACCCGGATCGCGCCGCCCCCTGGCTCCACGCGCGCGGTCCAGCCGTGCGGGATCAGGGTCGACCGGCCTGGCATCAAGCGGGCGAGGCGGCCGGTCCAGAGCGTGCTGCGGTCCTGAAGGATCTCGACGCGGGGCGCCCGTAGGAAGTCGTACGCGCGCAGCGCGAAGCGGCCGCGCGGTGGTGGGTCGGGGTCCGGGGCCACCGCGTTCGGCGCGATCCAGTGGAGCGGCGGCTCGCACACGATCGGGACTCGTTCGGCGGGCCACGCTCCGTCGTCGAGGTAGCGGGTCACGGCCGCCGCGGCGTGCCGCCCGCTGAGGGCCGCCACGTCTGCCTGCTCGGCGCCGTGCAGCAGGTTGCCCGCGGCGAACACGCCCTCCCGGGAGGTTCGCAGGGCCGGGTCCACGGCCGGGCCGCGGGTGCCGAGGTCAAGCTCGAGGCCGGCCATCACGGCCAGCTCGTGGTCGGGAATCCAGTCGGCGCTGAACACGATGGTGTCGCATGCGACCTGGCGGACGCGGCCGCCGTCGACGTCCGTCAGCTCGACCCGCTCGACCCGCTCGCGTCCGTGGATCGCGCTCACGCGCGTGCGAGTCCAGACCGGCACGCGGTAGCGCAGGGCCGCGCCGAGCCGGAACGCCGCCAGCGACGCGTGGCGGGGCAGCTCCGTCGTGAGCGCCAAGGTCCGGGCGCCGCCATGGGCCAGCGTGATGATGGCCGAGAAGCTCACGTGCTCGGCGCCGACCACGAGAGCGCGCCGCCCGGCCGGCAGCCCCTTTCCGTATACCAGCTGCTGAAGCGTGCCCGTGGTCATCACGCCGGCGGGGCGGCTGCCGGGCACGAGCCGCGCGGCGCGCGGTCGCTCGCGACAGCCCGTGACGAGCATCACCGCCGCCGGCTCGAGGGTGGATCGCCCGTGCGGACCGGTCACCTCGAGGGCCCGGCCGCTCCAGCCGGTGACCATCGTCTCGGTAAGCACCTCCACCCCCGCTTTGCGGGCCAGCTCGCAGTAGCGGCGCGCGTAGGCGGGACCGCTCAGCGAGCGGCGCAGGTCGCGCACCCCGAAGCCCTGGTGCTCCGCGTGCCGGGCGATGCCGCCGGCGACCGCCTCGCGCTCCAGGACCACGACCTCGCCGGCGCCCCGCCGGCGCAGCTCGATCGCGGCCGCGAGCCCGGCGGGCCCGCCGCCGACGACCGCGACCATGCCGTCAGACATCGGCGAGCATGGCCGCCAGCTCGGCTCCGCACCAGAAGCCCTGGCAGCGGCCCATGTGGGCGCGGGTGCGGCGTCGCAGCCCGTCGAGGTCCACGGGTGGGATCGGGCCGGCGAGCGCGTCGCGCAGCTCGCCCTTCGTGACCCGCTCGCAGAAGCACACGAACCGGCCGTAGTCCGGGTCCCGCTCGATCAGCTCGGCGCTCTGGTAGGGCCGCGGGAACGCCTCGCCGAGGTTCGGCATGCGCAGCTCGGGCGCGCCCGCGCGCGGCGCGACCTCTAGGTCGAGCCCGTCGCGCACGTACTCGGCGATCGCCATCGACGCCGACAGCCCCGTCGAGCGGATCCCGCCGACACATGCGTAGCCGTCCTCGAAGCGGATCTGGAAATCGTCGTGCTCCGTGGCGGCTCGCAGTCCGACGTAGACGGAGGTCACGTCGAAGTCGAGCAGCCGCGGCACGATCCGGCCGGCCTCGCGGCGCAGGTGGTCGAGGCCCTGCGCGGTGGACGAGGTGTCGTCCTTGCGCTCGACGTCCTCGGCGGTGGGGCCGACCATCACGTTGCCGAACACGGTCGGCGCGACCAGCACCCCCTTCGACACCTTGGTGGGGACCGCCAGCACGATGTGCTTCACGAGCGGCCGGGAGAGCTTGTCGAACACGATCAGCTCGCCGCGGCGGGGGGTGACGGTGAAGGCGGTGCCACCGAGCATGCGATCGATCTCGTCGCTGCGGAGGCCGGCCGCGTTGACGAGGCGGCGGGTCGTGATCGGGCCCCCCGGCGTGTCGACCCGAAAGCCGCCCTCGATGCGATCGACGCCGGTGAGCGGCGTCGCCCGCCGAAGATCGCAGCCGGCCAGCACCGCCTCGGTGGCGAAGGCAAGCGGCGTCGTGAACGGACAGATGATCGCCTCGTCCGGCACCTCGAGCGCGCCCCGAGCACCGGCGCCGAGCCCAGGCTCGCGCCGGTAGAGCTCGTCGGCGTCGAGCTCGCGGATGGCGTCGTACCCGTTGGCGCGCGAGCGCTCGACGATTCCTTCGAACTCTCGGCGTTGCTCGTCGTCCCACGCGACCAGCAGCGCCCCCGTCCGCTCGAGCGGGATCCCGACGCGGGCCGCGTACTCGGCGAGCAGCTCACAGCCGCGCCGGACGAGCTTCGCCTCGAGGGTGCCCGGCTTGGCGTCGAAGCCGGTGTGGAGCAGAGCGGTGTTGGCCTTGCTCGTCCCGGCGCCCACGTCAGCGGCGGCCTCGAGCAGGGTGACTTCGAGATCGAAGCGCGCGAGCTCGCGCGCGATCGCCGAGCCGACCACACCGGCGCCGACGATCACCACGTCCCGGTCCATTCCGCGGCGACTCTAGTGCTCCGCCCATTCGGCGCCGGCGGGAGGACAGGCCGCCCCCAGCGCGAAGAGTTTGACTTGCTCACGGACTTCCGCGAGTTCATCCTGCGCGGCAACCTGGTCGACCTGGCCGTGGCGGTCGTGGTGGGGACAGCGTTCACGGCCGTCGTGACGTCGCTGGTCGAGGACCTGATCACGCCGCTGATCGCCGCCGTCGGCGGCGAGCCGGACTTCTCGGCGCTCGCCTTCACGGTCAACGACAGTGAGTTCCGCTACGGCGACTTCGTCAACGCCGTGCTGACGTTCCTGATCGTCGCCGCGGTGCTCTTCTTCCTCGTGATCAAGCCGGTCAACGCGCTCCTCGCCCGGGTGCGGACCGAGCCGCCCGTGGACGAGCAGACCCGGCCGTGTCCCGAGTGCCTGAGCGAGATCCCGGAGAGGGCGCGGCGCTGCGCGTTCTGTACGGCGGAGGTGGCAGTCGCCTAGGCGCCCGCGATCGTCTCCTCCACCTCCGCCCGCGTCGGCTGCTTGCCGAACGCGGTCAGGCACCAGGTCGCCCCCGCCGCGGCCCACGGGGCGGGGTCGGAGCCCGGCGGGTTCTCCACGATGAGGTCGAACGGACCGGGCGCGCGGAGCTCGCGCATCTCGGCGGCCAGCTCCTCCAGGGCCTCGGGACCGGGCAGGTCGATCGGAAACAGGCCGTCGAAGCGAGCGCCGCGGCGAAGCGGGCGCCGGTTGGGCCAGCGCGCGGCGACCCACACGGGAATCCGCGGCTGCTGCAGCGGCTGCGGCTCGAACTCCCCGTCCCAGTAGGCCAGGAGCCGGTCGAGTCCGTCGTCGAGCAGGCGAGCGCGGGCCCGCGGATCGCCTTCCTCACCGAAGCGGGCGGGATCGAACTCGCCGGTGGTGTCGCTGCCGAGGCCCACGCCGAGCACGAGCCGGCCGCGGCTCAGGCGGTCGAGCGTGACGGTCTCACGCGCGAGTTGGTGCGGCCGCCTCCGCGCGAGCGGAGTGACCAGCGGTCCGATCGTGATGCCCTCGGTGGCCACGGCGACGGCGGCGAGCGTGACCCACGGATCGGCGAGGGCCTTTACGGGCGCGCTGTAGGCGACGTGATCCCAGACGAAGAACCCGTCCCAGCCGTGTCGCTCGGCGCTCGCCGCGAGCTCGGCGACGAGGGCCGGCTCGGATAGCTCCTCGAACGGTGCGACGAAGATGGCGCGCCGGGCCGAGTGTGGTCGTTGCGATGCAGGCATGTGGTGAATGAAAGCGAGTGGCGACGGCGGATCCGCAGGCTAGGCTCTCGCCGTGGCCCTGAAGGCGGCGACGATCCGCGTGACCCAGGATCTCTGGACGCTGCTCGAGGAGGAGGCGGCGCGGCAGGAGATCAGCGTGTCTCAGTTCGTGCGGGACGCCGCGCTCCTGCGGGTGGGCTACCTCGCGGGCGCTCGGGGTGACGACGAGGAACTGGCGAAGATCGGCCGGCTCGCCGTCGAGTCCGACGGCGCACGGCGGCGGTTCAGCTCGGAGGAGCGCCGGCGCAGGCTGGCCGATCCGGAGCGCCTGGAAGCGATCGACGCCACCGGTCTCGTCGGCGTGAAGGAGGATCCGGTCCTTCACCGCCTCACTCGGCTTGCGGCGCGTACGCTGGACGCCCCGGTCGCTCTGATGTCGCTGGTAATGGAGGATCGGCAGTTCTTCGCCAGCTCGTACGGACTGCCGGAACCGTGGGCGAGCGACCGCAGCACGACGCTCCTCCATTCGTTCTGCCAGCACGTGGTGGTCTCGAACCAGCCGCTGCTCGTGTCGGACGCGCGCAAGCATCCCCTCGTCCAGCGAAACCTGGCGATCGAGGATCTCGACGTGATCGCCTACATCGGCTCGCCGCTGGTCGACGAGGACGGCCACGCGCTCGGCAGCTTCTGCGTGATCGAGCATGAGCCGCGGCGATGGCGGGCCGAGGACGTGGAGATCCTCCACGACTTCGCGGCCGCCGTCATGGACAGGGTGTCCGCGCGGCAATACGCCGCCGTCTGAGCGCTGCGACGGCGGATCCGCCGTCGCAAGCAGGCACGCCTCTTTTCTCGCTGGTCCGCTCGGGTAGGAGACCCGGCCAGCGAAAGAGGAGTGGTAATGGCGGCAGTGAAAATCTCAGACTCGGTCCAAGAGGGGCTCGATGGCTTCTTCGGATTCGTCCCGAACCTGATCGCGTTCCTCGTGATCGTCGTCGTCGGGTACTTCGTGGCGAAGCTCGTCGCGGGCATCGTCCGTAAGGCGCTCGAGAAGCTCGGCCTCGATCGTGCGCTGCACGACTCGGACGCGGGTCAATATGTCGAACGCCTGTCCCCCGGTGCAAGGCCGTCGAAGGGCGTGAGCCGCGTGGTCTTCTGGATCCTGTTCGCGTTCGTGCTCACCGCGGCGATCGGCGCGCTGAAGATCCCCGCGGTGACGGCGTTCATGAACCAGGTGCTCGCGTACCTGCCGAACGTGATCGCGGCGATCGTGATCTTCGTGGTGGCGGCGGGCCTGGCGGGCGCGGCGGGCGGCGCGGCGGCGAAGCTGATGGGCGACACGCCCACGGGCAAGCTCGTCGCGGCGATCGTGCCGACGCTCGTGCTGGTCATCGGGCTCTTCATGGTCCTGAACCAGCTGAAGATCGCCGAGGAGATCGTGACCGTGACGTTCACGGTGCTGATGGCCTCGCTCGGGCTCGGGCTCGCCCTCGCGTTCGGCCTCGGTGGCCGCGGTGTCGCGGGGCGCCTGCTCGAGGACGCATACGACAAGGGACGCGAGCAGCGCGGCCAGGTCAAGCACGACATGGAGCGGGGCAAGGAGCGGGCGCAGGCAGAGGCCGAGCGCGGCCGGCAGAGGATCGAGGTCGACGGCGGCAACTTCGCCGGCGGCGCGCCCTCGCCCGGCTCGACCACCGCATAACCCAGGAGGAGAAGAGATGACGCAGGTGACAGAGGCATACGACTGGCGTGGGCGCGACATCATCGACGCTTACGGCGGGAAGGTTGGGACGGTCGAGCAGCTCTACCGCGACAAGGACACGGAGCAGCCCGAGTGGGCCGCCGTCCGGACCGGGCTGTTCGGGACGAAGCTCTCGTTCGTCCCGATCCAGAACGCCGAGCCTTCCGGCGAGAGCGTGCGCGTGCCGTTCACGAAGGACCAGATCAAGGACGCGCCGCGGATCGACGACGCGAACGGCGAGCTCTCGCAGCAGGAGGAGGCGGAGCTCTACGCGCACTACGGCATGAGCTACGGCCAGCGCCGCTCGGACAGCGGGCTGCCGGAGGACGGCGCGAACGGCGGCCGCGAGGCGGTGGGGGGCGACGTGAGCGGGCCGACCACCGACGACGCGATGACGCGGTCGGAGGAGGAGCTCCGCGTGGGCACGGCGGAGCGCGAGCGCGGGCGCGCTCGGCTTCGCAAGTACGTCGTGACCGAAGAGGTCCAGCAGACCGTCCCCGTCCAGCGCGAGGAAGTGCGCGTCGAGCGCGAGCCGATCACGGACGCGAACGTCGACCAGGCCCTCGATGGCCCCGAGATCTCCGAGGAGGAGCACGAGGTCGTGCTGCACGAGGAGGAGGCCGTCGTCGAGAAGCGGACCGTGCCCAAGGAGCGGGTGCGCATGGAGAAGGACACCCTCACGGACGAGGAGCAGATCTCCGAGGAGGTCCGCAAGGAGCGGATCGAGGCAGACGGCGACATCGATCGGTAATCCCCGGCCCGGAAGGCCCTCCTACCAGAAAGGCCCCGCCCCCCGGCGGGGCCTTTCCTATGCAGAGCCGTGGCTCAGCAGTAGCGTTGGCAGCAGGCGAGGCCCCGTGGATTCGCAAATGGACGTCCGGCTGCTGGGCCACCTCGAGGTCGAGGTCTCGGGTGAGCTCGTGCGGTTCGAGGGTGCCAAGCAGCGCAGGCTGTTTGCGGTGCTTGCGCTGCGCGCGCCGGAGGCGGTCTCGGCTGACGAGCTGGTGGAGGTGCTGTGGGGCGACGCGCCGCCGGCGGGCGCCGGACAGGCCCTCCAGAAGCAGATCTCGCGCCTGCGCCGCCGGCTGGGCGACGGCGGATCGCTGTTGCAGCATCGACCGCCGGGCTATGCGCTGGACGTCGATCCTCGGGCGATCGACTCGCGGCGCTTCGAAGAGCTCCTGCGTCGCGCGAGGGTCGCCCTCGGTCGCGAAGATCCGGAGCGCGCCGCCGCGGACCTGCACACCGGGCTCGCGCTGTGGCGGGGGGAGGCGCTGGCCGATTACCGCTTCGACGAGTTCGCCCAGCGCGAGATCGCTCGTCTCGAGGAGCTGCACGTGGAGGCGATCGAGGAGCGGCTGGCCGCGGAGCTGGCCGGCGGGGGCGCCGAGGACCTAGTCGGCGAGCTGCAGGCGCTGGTCGCCGAGCACCCGCTGCGCGAACGCCTGCGCGGGCAGCTGATGGTCGCGCTGTACCGAGCGGGCCGGCAGGCGGAGGCCCTCGAGACCATGCGGATGGGGCGCCAGCTGCTGGTGGACGAGCTTGGGATCGAGCCCGGGCGGGAGCTGCGGGAGCTCGAGCGGATGATCCTCGCGCACGACCCCGCGCTGGCCGCCGATCGTCCAAGCGCCGGGCTGGCGGGCCGGCTGCCGGCGCCCGCCAACGAGACGATCGGCCGTGGCGGCGAGTTGGCCGAAGTCGGGGAGCTCCTCGTGCACCCGGACGTGCGGCTCGTCACTCTCGTGGGCCCGGGCGGCGTGGGCAAGACGCGCCTTGCGCTGGAGGCCGCTCGGGCCACGGCGGCCCACTTTCCCGCCGGTGCGGTCCACATCAGCCTCGACGGCGCGGAGGATGCCGGCGTGCTGGTGCCGGAGGCCGCGTCCGCCCTGGGCGTCGTCGCGGCCACGGCAGCCGAGCTGGGCATACGTCTCGCCGTCGTCACGCGCGGCGCGCCTGCGCTGCTGGTACTCGACGGCTTCGACCGCTATCTGGAGGACGCCGGGCAGGTCGGTGAGCTGCTGGCGGCGGTGCCGAACCTGACCTTGCTCGCCACCAGCCGCGGCCCGCTGCGGCTGACCGCCGAGCACGTCTACCGGGTGCAACCGCTGGCCGCACCCAACGCCTCGGCGCTGTTCGTCGCGCGCGCGGGCGCAGTGTTGGGGGACCGGGCGACTCTCCACGACCGCGCGACCGTCGATGCCATCTGTGCGCGCTTGGACGGCTTGCCGCTCGCAATCGAGCTGGCGGCTGACCGCGTGCGGTTGCTGCCACTGCGCGCGCTGCTTGAACGGCTCGAGCACCGGCTCGAGCTGCTGACCGCGGGGCCGCGGGACCTTCCCTCGCGGCAGCGGTCGCTGCGCGCCGCTCTGGAGTGGTCGTGGGAGGCGCTGGAGGAACCCGAACGGCGACTGCTCAGCAGGCTGACGGTCTTCGAAGGCGGCGCCTCGCTCGAGGGAGTCGAGGCGGTGTGCGACGGCGACCTTGGCGGTGGTATCGAGGCGCTGTTGTCCTCGCTGCTGGACAAGAGCTCGCTCCTGCGGACCGACTCGGGCCGCGACGCTCAGCCGCGCTTCGGGATGCTGGACACGGTCCGCGAGTTCGCCGCCGAGCGGGCTGCCGACGACGAGGACCTCGCGACGCTCGAGGATCGCCACGCCCGCTACTTCCTGGGCTACTGCGAGCACGCTGCGGAGCAGGCGGCCCGCACGGATCAGCGCGAGGGGCTCGACCGGCTCGCGCAGGAGCGCGGCAACATCCGCTTGGCCTTCGAGCGGCTACTGCAGGCCGGGTCGGCCGAGGAGGCGTTGCGCGTGGCGGTCGCGTTCGCCCGCGCCCTCCCATGGGATGCGCACGCCCATGAGGTCCGTGGCTGGCTGGCCCAGGCGCTCGACGCCCCGGCGGGGTTTCCCGCGAGACTGCGCGCGACTGGCCTGTACTGGGATGGAATGCTCGCTCTCTCCCAGGGACTCCTCGGCGACGCAGAAGCGCAACTGGAGTCAGCGCTGGCGGCGGCGCGGGAGGCGCGCGAACGGTCCGTGGAGGTCGCCGCCCTTACCGCGCTGGGCCGTCGGGCGGTGGTGGTCGCCGCGCCCGATGCGGCCGAGCGGTGTGACGCCGCCGTGAGCGAGGCACGCCGCGCCGGCGACCCGATGCTGATCGCCGACGCGCTGCTGACCCGCGCCGGTGCGTGCGAGCGCACCCAGGAGTGGGAGCGAGCAGGCGCGCTCGCCGGGGAGGCCTTGGAGCTCTACCGGGCCGAGGGAGATCCCTACGGCGCAGCCTGGGCGCTGGCGGAGCAGGGGTGGTATGCCATGGTCCACGGGCGCCTGGAGGAGTCCGAGCAGCACCTTGGCGAGGCGCTCGAGCTCCGGCGGCGCTACGGCGACGACCGGCGGCTGGTCGAGCCGTTGATCGATCACGCCTGGTTGTTGCTGGCGCGCGGCCGCGGCGCGGACGCAACACGCGGCTTCCTCGACTGCCTGGCCCTGGCACGCCAGGTCGGGGACCAGTTCAACGTCGCCGAGGCGCTCGCCGGCCTGTCGGCACAGGCCGCGCTCGACGCCCGCTGGGAAGATGCGGCGCGGCTCGCGGGCGCCTCGGCAGCGCTGCACGAGCAGATCGGCGCGCCCCCATGGCAGTCCGTGAGGGCGATGCAGGACCGCGCCCTTGCCGGCGCCAAGGACGTGCTCGGGACAGGATTCGAAACACACCTAGCCGAGGGCAGCCGGCTGTCCGCGGAGGACGCGATCGCGCGGCTGTAGAGCGGTCCGGCGGACGCGGTTGCCGTGCGCTGACCGCCCGCTCGCCGCACACGTCAGCCACACGTCCGCGGAATGTCAGCGGGCCGTGATCTGGTTCGCCTTGCACATGGTCCCCTCCCAAGGAGTCACCCCAGCAATGGTTTCCGCCAACCTCTACCGGATCCGTTTCGCAACCGGAGAGGATGCCGACGCACTCAGAGATCTCGCCGAGCGTGAGTCCCAGCAGCCGCTTGACGGCCGCGTCCTCGTCGGCAACCTCGACGACACTCCCGCCGCGGCGATCTCGCTCACCGATGGCCGCGTCATCGCCGATTCCTCGCGCCGGGCCGACCATCTGGTCAGCACCCTGCGCATGCGAGCCCGCGCCCTCTGGACCTACGAGGCGACGCCCTCGCTGCCCGACCGGCTCCGTGCGGCGTTTGCCGCGTACGGCGGCAGCGCGATCGCCCTGCCGGCGCCCGTCTCACGCGACGCGCGTGTGGAGCACGAGCCCATCCGCGAGGCCGCGTAGCCACAGCACACTCTCCGGGGGCGGCCGGCCGGTCGCCCCCGGCGCATCACGAGGCGGAGCCGTGGCTCAGCAGGCGCTGGTGCACCTGCTGTACCGCGGGCGACGGTGCGGCGCCGAGCTCCTCCCGCAGCAGGCCCCGGAGGCTCTCGTATACGCGTAGGGCCTCAGCCAGGTTGCCCTGTCGCTCCAATGCCTCCATCAGGAGCGCGTAACCGCTCTCCCGGAAGGGCGAGAGATCGATGAGGCGCTGCGCCGTCCGCTCGGCCACGGCAAGCTCGGGGTCCCCGAGGGCGAGGCTCCGGCGCGCCGTGCATTCGAGAGCCCGGACCCGGATCTCCGCGAGCTCGCGTCGGAGCTCCTCGACCCAGTCGGCCTCCTCGCCCGCCAGGAATCGACGCCCGCTGATGTTGTACGCGACGAGCGTGGGACCGATCGATCCGTACCAGTCGCGGGCCCCGATAGATGCCTCGGCGCGGTGAACGGCGTCTCGCGCCGTTTCGACGTCGACCCTGGCGTGGCCGCCCAGGTCGAGCCGGATCTGGCTGCGGCCCTCGAGCGCGCCGTCCGGAAGCAGCCGCCTCAGCTTCGACAGCAGAGCCGAGAGCGCGAGGTCCGGGGCCGTCGGAAGCTTGCCCTGCCACAGCGCCTCGACGAGCTCGTCACGGCTCGCGACCCGGTCGCGATTGATCGTCAGATACGCAAACAGGAGGCGACCCTGGCGGCCGGGCAGCTCCTGTTCGATTCGCCGACCACCCACGCGAGCGACGAAGCGCCCGCAGAGCTGAATCCGAGTCGCCTCTCGCTCGGACACAGCGCCAAGCTATCGCCAAAGCCGGGCGGCGACAATTCGGCTCGATGGCCTACGTGATCAACTGCGATTGCGGCTACGTCTCGCGTGGTGAGACCGAGGACGAGCTCGTCGACGCGGCCAACCGGCACATCGACGAGGTGCATCCGGACATGGCGGGCAAGGTGTCGCGCGACGACCTGCTCGCAATGGCCGAAGAGGTCTGACCGCCGCGCCAAGCTCGCGCCAAGCCCGCGCCAATGTGACGGAAACCCCCGGGCTCGATCGTCCCCCTGCCACGTCACTCGACCGCCAGGAGGACACAATGCCCACGACCTTCCACGCGTCACCGGAGGAGGCGAAGGCCGCCCCACCCGAGAAGCTCCTGTACCTCGCGTGCCTGCACACCGGCACCGGCGTCGACCGGCCGGACTTCATCGCGGTGGTCGACACCGATCCCGAGTCCGGCTCATACGGCCAGATCGTCCACGAGACCCCGATGCCGCACATGGGGGACGAGCTCCACCACTTCGGCTGGAACCGCTGCAGCTCGGCGTGCCACGGACCGGACCGGTCGCACCTGATCGTGCCGGGCTTCCGCTCGTCGCGGATCCACATCGTCAACGTCGCGGACGACCCGCGGCGGCCCCGGATCGACAAGGTCATCGAGCCGGAGGAGCTCGCCGAGAGGACCGGCTACACGCGTCCCCACACGGTCCACTGCATGCCGGGCGACGAGATCGTGATCAGCATGCTCGGCGACCTCGATGGAGGGGGCGCCGGCGGCTTCGCGCTCATCGACGCGCGGACCTTCGAGGTCAAGGGACGCTGGGAGAACGGCGGCCCGCGACCGCCGCTCAACTACGACTTCTGGTACCAGCCGCGCAAGAACGTGTTGGTCTCGTCGGAGTTCGGCGCGCCCAACGCGTACGAGCCAGGCTTCGAGATCGACGACGTGGCGGCCGGCCGATACGGGCAACGGCTCCACTTCTGGGACCTGGCCGAGCGACGCCTCGTGCAGACGCTCGACCTCGGCGAGGCAGGGCTGGTGCCGCTGGAGCTGCGCTGGCTCCACGACCCCGACGCTGAGCAGGGCTTCGTCGGCGCGACGCTGGCGAGCAACGTCGTTCGCTTCCACCGGACGAACGGCGCCTTCGCCGCCGAGCCCGTGATCGACGTCGAGAACGAGGAGCTCGAAGGCTGGCCGCTGCCGGGTGGCGTGCCCGGGCTGATCACCGACCTCGTGCTGTCGATGGACGACCGCTTCCTGTACCTCGCGAACTGGCTCCACGGCGACCTGCGGCAGTACGACGTCTCCGACCCGGCCAACCCGAAGCTGACGGACCGGCTCTGGCTGGGCGGGCTGTTGGGGAAGCCAAGCGACGCCGGCCGGGAGCTGAACGGCGGGCCGCAGATGATCCAGCTGTCGCTGGACGGCCGGAGGCTGTACGTCACGAACTCGCTCCTCTCGACCTGGGACAACCAGTTCTATCCGGAGCTGCGCTCGTGGCTGCTGAAGGTCGACTGCAACCCGGCCGGCGGCATGGAGGTCGACCGCGACTTCTTCATCGACTTCCACGACCGCCCCGACGGCCCCGCGCGAGCGCACGAGGTGCGGCTCGAAGGCGGCGACTGCACGACGGAGATCTTCCAGTGATGGACATGCTGGTCGCGCACGTCGGCGGCATCCCGATCGAGGAGACGCTCGGGTCGTTCGGGCCGGCCCTCCTGCTCGTCGCTGGAGCGGCATGCGCGCGGGTGAACGCTCTGATCAGGTATGCCCTCGGTCAGCGAGCGTTGGCTCGCGGGCCAGGTCCTTCGCGGCCGGCGGGCGGTCGCCCCTGGGACGGATGAGGTACCACGCCTCGATCTCGCCCTTCCCCTTGACCGCGATCGGCCCCCGGGGCTCGCATTCGAACTCGTCGGCGAGCAGCTCATACGTTGCGCGGGTGATCTGGATCCGCCCTCGCGTCCCGTGGGACTCCATGCGGCTCGCAGTGTTCACGGCGTCCCCCCAGAGGTCGTAGAGGAAGCGCTTGCGGCCGATCACGCCGGCCACCACCGGGCCCGAATTGATGCCGACCCGGAGCTCGAGGCCGAGGTGCCCGACTACGTCGTCCGAGCGCATCGCCTCCAGCATGTCGAGCGCCATGAGCGCGAGGGCGCGAGCGTGGTCGGGGCGTGGTGTCGGAACGCCGGCGGCGACCATGTAGCAATCGCCGATCGTCTTGATCTTCTCGAGCCCGTGCCGCTCCGCGAGGTCGTCGAAATGACTGAACAGGTGATTGAGGTAGCCGACCACCTCGTCGGGCGGGAGCCGCTCCGACCAGGGTGTGAAGTTGACCACGTCGGCGAACATGATCGAGGCCGATCCGACCTGATCCGCGATCGGCTGGGTCTCGGCCTTCAGCCTGTCGGCGATCGAGCGCGGCAGGATGTTGAGCAGGAGGTTTTCGGCCTTGGCCTGCTCCAGCCGGAGCGCTGCCAGCGCCTCGGCGCGCTGACGCGCGAACAGCGCGAGCAGCGTGAACACGATGGTGCCGCCGACCGCGATGTTGAGGGCCAGCATCGTACTCGTGAACCACCCGGGCAACGGTGACCAGATTGGGCCGATGAGCTCGCCCGCGATCCCCGAACCGAGGAACACGAGGAGGTACGCGACGTACCAGCGGGCCGCTGACCTGACGTCGCTGAAGACGAGCGCCGCGAGCGGGGCGAGAATCCCCCACAGGCCGACGCCCCCGGATTCGAGGAATCCGCCCAGCGGGATCATCGAGAGGGTCGGCGCGAGCAGGATGTCGACCTGGCCCACGCGGAGCAGCCACGGGAAGTCGCGCGTGCGCGCGAAAACGACGATCGAACCGAGCAGGACGCCGAAGTACACGAGCGGCACCACACCGACCGGCGATCCGAACGCGAGATACAGCGCCCCCCACAGCCCCGCGACCGGCAGGATCAACGCTGAGATCAGGACCAGCAGGGCCTTTCGAGCACGCATGTCCTCGTCGTCGTGGGGATCCGCGCCGATACGCGTCAGGCGCGTGGTGACGCGATCCCTCGCTGCTCGGACCCGGTCGAGGAGGGGCATGCGGGAGACGTTACTCATGGACCCGACGTCATCTGCGGCAGCGGCTGGCCGCCGAGCTCTCGCTACGGCTCGATGTTCTGGTTCAGCCGGAAGAAGTTCGTCGGGTCGTATGCGCGCTTCAGCTCGACCAAGCGCTCGTACTGGCGGTCGCCGTAGGCCTGGCGGACGCGCTCGTCCCCCTCGTCGCCCAGGAAGTTGACGTAGACGCGCTCGCCCGCATGCGGCTGCATGGCCGAGAAGAAGTCGCGCGCCCAGGCGACGTGCCGCTCGCCCTCGGCATCGTCCTCGGTCCACACCGTGTTGATGTTCACGTTGTGGGCGGCGTCCCGCTGGCCGTAGGCGGTCTCGTCCCCTCCCACGCGGGCGAGGGCGCCCCCGAGCTGGAAGACGATGCAGTACGACTTCGGCGAGGTTTGCGCCGAGGCGTGCTCGACGAGCGTGTCGATCGCGTCGTCCGTCAGCGGCGGCAGCTCGACCGACTTCCAGTAGTAGTGCCAGCCGTGCGGGACGGACGGGTCGAACATCGACTGCAGCGCGGTGTAGAGCTTCGGCTCGAGCAGGTCTACGATCGGGGTGCCGAACTCCTTCAGCGGCCGCACCACCTCGATTCCGTCCTCGGGCGCGCCGGCGTAGCAGGCCCCGACCATCACGATCGGCTTGCCGTGCACGCCCTCGGGCAGGAAGGGGAGCGGCGGCGCGACGCGCAGGCTGAAGATGGTCGTCAGCTCGTCGGGCGCTGTGGCGATGAAGTCGCGGTAGAAGGCGAGCACGTCGCGGGCGTCCTCGAGGGGATGGAAGATCGGCCCGGCGAGCACGATCGGTCCCACCGGGTGCAGCCGGTACTCGAACGAGGTCACGATCCCGAAGTTCCCGCCGCCGCCGCGGATCCCCCAGAAGAGGTCGGGGTTCTCGTCCACGCTTGCAGTCAGGAGCTCTCCCTCCGCCGTCACCAGGTCGACCGAGAGGAGGTTGTCGACCGTCGCGCCGTGCTTTCGCATGAGCCAGCCGATGCCGCCGCCGAGGGTGAGGCCCGCAACGCCGGTGTGGGTGACGATCCCGCCCACCGTGGCCAGGCCGTGAAGCTGCGTCTCGCGGTCGAGCTCGCCCCAGAGCACGCCGGCCTCGGCCCTTGCGGTGCGCGCCGCCGGGTCGACCCTGATCCCCTTCATCGGCGAAAGATCGATCACGAGGCCGCCGTCGCAGAGCGCATGACCACCGACGCCGTGGCCGCCGGAGCGCACCGCCACGACCAGGTCACGCTCGCGCGCGATGCGAACCGCCGCGGCCACGTCGGCGACTCCGGTGCAGCGAGCGATGCAGGCGGGGCGGCGGTCGATCGCCCCGTTCCAGATCGCCCGCGCGGCGTCGTAGCCATCGTCGTCGGGACCGAGGACCGGGCCGCGGATGGAGTCGCGCAGACGCTCGAGGTCCGTGGTCGCCGTCGCCAGTGTCGTCGTCTGGGTAGCCATGTCGGCGACGCTACGCCCGTGCCGGGCCACGGACTAGATCGGATTTCGAACCAAGTGGTTCGAATTTCGAACCTGGCCTGTATCCGGGGTTAGCATTTCCGGAGGATGCGGGGCTACGCGCAGTACTGCCCGATCGCCAAGGCGAGCGAGATCCTCGGTGACCGCTGGACGCTCCTGATCGTCCGCGAGATGCTGGGCGGTGCGAGCGGGTTCAACGAGCTCCAGCGCGGCCTGCCCGGGATCTCGCGCTCGGTCCTCGCCGATCGGCTCCGCTCGCTCGAGCGGGCCGAGATCATCGAGCGGCGGACAGGCCCCACGGGGAGGACGCTCGACTATGGGCTGACGCTCGCCGGCCGGGACCTGGAGCCTGTGGTGCAGGCGATGGGGGAATGGGGGGTGACCTGGTCGGTCACCGATCCCCGCCCCGAGGAGCTGGACCCCTACCTCTTGATCGTCTGGATGGCCCGCCACGTCGATCGCGAGCAGCTTCCCCGGGATCGCACGGTGATCCAGTTCGACTTCCGGGACCCCGCGGAGCGCTACTGGATGGTGCTCGAGCCCTCCGATGTCTCGGTCTGCCTCCAGCACCCCGGGTTCGACGTGGATCTCGCGGTCGCGGTCGACACCGCGACGCTCTACCGCGTCTATCTGGGGCGTGCCGCGCTGGCCGGCGCGCTCCGGGCGCGCAAGCTGAGCATGAAGGGCCCGAGGGCGCTTCAGCGCGGGTTCGGACGCTGGTTCGCCTGGAGCGCGTTCGCACCCGCCAGCCGGCGGGCGGACGAGCGCCGCAGGGCAGCGTCACGACTCGCGGGCCCCCAGAGGGTGCGGGTCGAGCAAGCGCTGCCCGTGCACCCTCGCTCCAGAGCATGAGTCAGGGGGCGTCGTCGTACTCGTCGTGGCGCCGCAGCCAGAGCATCGCCCAGTCGCCCTCGTTGCGGCCGATCGGCGTCCGGTCGAGGAGGGCGTAGTACCCCATCGCGACCTCGAGACCCCGCCGCCCCGTCACGTAGGTCCGGTAGACGGTTCCGTCCGAGAGCGCGTAGGCGCTCAGGCCCGGCCCCTCGGTGACGTACCGGGCCACATCCGTCCCGCACGCGTCGGCGCTCTGCTTCACGGTCGGTGGGATCTCCCCCTCGAGGAACGGCCGGAGCTCTTCCTCGCTGTACAGGAAGCCCAGGTCCCGGTGGAAGTCGGGGCCGACCGTCGACACCCAGTCGAAGCTCCACCCCATCCGCTTCTTGAAGCTCTGGAGCTTGTCCAGCGGCGCCCTCGACGAGCAGACCATGGTCACGTCGTGTGCTGTGACGTGGGGAAGGTTGGCACTGAGGTTGTCCGCGATCGATGAGCAGGCCGGGCAGCCGGCCTCGTATTCCGGGCCGAACATGAAGTGGTAGACGAGCAGCTGCGACCGACCGCCGAACAGCTCCTCCAGGGACTTGGTCCCATCGGCGGTCTCGAAGCTGTAGTCCTTCTCGACCGGCACCCAGGGAAGCTCCCGGCGCTTCCGGGCCAGTTCGTCGTTCCGTCGGGTGAGCTCCTTCTCCTCCACGAGCAGCTCGTCGCGTGCCGCCTGCCACTCCTCCTGTGTCCCGACCCTGTGCTGCGTCATTGGGCCTC
>Ga0081538_10000594_pt1 | contig 40111 bp, 40 predicted proteins | sample TabmetS5T2R1_FD_71022 | JGI IMG/M metagenome (GOLD analysis project Ga0081538, IMG submission 71022) | Tabebuia heterophylla rhizosphere microbial communities from the University of Puerto Rico - S5T2R1 | ecosystem: Host-associated > Plants > Roots > Rhizosphere ... | reverse complement strand
GCGCGCCCTGGGGGCGGGCGCCCGGCGAGGTTGAAGTACGCCGTGGCGGTGCGGTCGGCGGCCTTGCCGTAGGCGGTCACGTGGCCCATTGCCTCCAGCCCGCCCGACAGCACCGCGAACAGCTCCTGCTCGTGGGCCTCGGCCGCGGCCATCGAGGCCAGCAGCCGCTGCCGGCGGGTGCCGCCCGCGGCCGGGTCCAGCGCCGCGAGGTGGTCCACGGCGGCGACCACCCCGGCGTAGTCGGCGAACGGCGGGGTGCCCCGCTCGAACCGCTCGGGGACCCGGTCGGGCGTCGGCGCCAGCTTGTCGGGGCGCAGCCGCTCCAGCAGGGCGGGGTCGGCGACCACCGCCGCGACGTGCGGCCCGCACCACTTGTAGGCGCTGGTGGCGAAGAAGTCGGCGCCGAGCGCGGCGGCGTCGACCGGGCCGTGCGCGGCGGCGTGGACGCCGTCCACGTAGGTCAGGGCGCCGGCGGCGTGCGCCACGGCGGCGATCGCGGCCACCTCCGGGCGGGTGCCGAGCACGTTGCTGGCGGCGGTGACCGCCACCAGCCGCGTCCGCGGCGACAGCAGCGCCTCGTACTGCCCGGCGGGCAGCTCGCCGGTGGCGAGGTCGAGCTCGGCCCAGCGCACCCGCACCCCGCGCCGCGCCGCGGCCTGCAGCCAGGGCCGCACGTTGGCGTCGTGGTCCAGGCGGGAGACGACCACCTCGTCGCCCTCGTCCCAGCCGGCGGCCAGCGCCGCCGCCAGCCGGTAGGTCAGGGCGGTCGTGCTCGGGCCCAGCACCACGCCGTCGGGGTGGCCGCCGGCCAGGTCGGCGACCGCCCGGCGGCACTCGGCCACGGTGGCGCCCGACCGGTGGCTGGCGGGGAAGGCGCCGCCGACGTTGCCGATCCCCTGGCGGTAGGCGCCGGCGATGGCGTCGACCACCGCCTGCGGCACCTGGGTGCCGGCCGCGCCGTCCAGGTAGGCGTAGCCGTCGGCCAGGGCGGGGTACAGCGCCCGGACGCGGCCTACCGCGAAGGCCACCAGGTCACCACGCGTAGGCCTCGGGGGCCGGGCCGCCGGGGCCGGGCCAGATCCGGTCCAGCCGGTCCAGCGCCTTGTCGTCCAGCGTCACCTCCAGCGCCCGCAGCGACTGCTCGAGCTGCTCCAGGGTCCGCGGGCCGACGATCGGCGCGGTGACCGCCGGCTGGTGCAGCAGCCAGGCCAGGGCCACGTCGGCGGGCCGCTCGCCCAGCTCGGCGCAGAACGCCTCGTACTCCTCCACCGGCGCGTGGTGGCGCTCCAGCCGCTGGCGGACCTGGTCGCTGGCGCTGCGGCCCTCGCGGGCCTTGCGCAGGATGCCGCCGAGCATCCCGCCGGCCAGCGGGCTCCAGGGGATCACCCCCACCCCGTAGGCCCGGCAGGCGGGCAGCACCTCCAGCTCGACGGTGCGGGCGGCCAGGTTGTAGAGCGACTGCTCGCTGACCAGCCCGAAGGAGTGCCGCGCCCGGGCCACCTCGTTGGCCTGGACGACGTGCCAGCCGGCGAAGTTCGAGGAGCCGACGTACAGCACCTTGCCCTGCTGCACCAGCACGTCCATGGCCTGCCAGACCTCCTCCCAGGGGGTGGCCCGGTCGACGTGGTGCATCTGGTACAGGTCGATGTGGTCGGTCTGGAGCCGCCGCAGCGACCCCTCGCAGGCGCGCCGGATGTTCAGCGCCGACAGCTTGTTGAAGTTGGGCCAGTCGCCCATGGAGCCGTACACCTTGGTGGCGATGACGACCTTCTCCCGGCGCCCGCCGCCCTTGGCGAACCAGCGGCCGACGATCTGCTCGGTGACCCCCTCGCCCTTGCGCCAGCCGTAGACGTTGGCGCTGTCGAAGAAGTTGACGCCCTCCTCCAGGGCGCGGTCCATGATCGCGTGGGAGTCGCCCTCGGAGGTCTCCGGGCCGAAGTTCATCGTGCCGAGGCACAGCCGGCTGACCAGCAGCCCGCTGCGACCGAGGTGGGTGTGCTCCATCGAGCCTGCCTCCAGGGGGCGTCCTGGCCGCCCAGCATAGGCAGCGCCGACGCTACCCTGCACCTGCACCCGACACGGCCGGCGCGAGGAGGGCGAGATGGAGGAGCGGATCGTGGCCGCCGACCCGGTGGCGGACCCGCAGGGCTACCGGCGGGCGCTGCTGGCGCTGCTGGGCGACGACGACCCCGGCGAGGTGCTGGAGGCGACCCTGCGCGAGCTCCAGGAGCGGACCAGGGACCTGCCCGCGGAGCTGGTCGGCAGGCGGCCCGAGCCGCGGGAGTGGTCGGTCGCCGAGCTGCTCGCCCACCTGTGGGACTCGGAGGTGGTCTACGGGTTCCGGGCGCGGGCCATCCTGGCGCAGGACCGCCCGCAGCTGGTCGCCTACGACCAGGAGGCCTGGGCGACGCTCCCGCGGCCACCGTTCCAGGAGCTGCTGGCCGGCTTCGCGGGGCTCCGCGGCGCCAACCTCGCGCTCATCAGGGCCACGCCCGCGGACCGGTGGGACCGGGTCGGCGTGCACCAGGAGCGCGGCGAGACGAGCTTCCGCGTCGCCACCCAGGAGATCGCCGGCCACGCCCGCGCCCACCTGCTGCAGCTGCAGCAGACCGTCGCGGCGGTGCGCGGCTGAGCCTCGGCCCGCCCCCGCCCGGACTATGCTTGACGCAGCACCCGCACCGCCGCCCACCCCGGAAGGACCACCCGTGTTCGACACCCTCTCGGCCCGGCTGCAGGACGTCTTCACGCGCCTGCGCGGCCACGGGCGCCTCTCCGAGGCGCAGGTCGACGCGGCCCTGCGCGAGGTCCGCCTGGCGCTGCTGGAGGCCGACGTCAACTTCCGGGTGGTCAAGGACTTCGTCGCCAGGGTGCGCGAGCGCGCCGTCGGCGAGGAGGTGACCCGCAGCCTCACCCCGGCCCAGCAGGTCATCAAGATCGTCCACGAGGAGCTGATCGTCACCCTCGGCGAGCACAACGTGCCGCTGACGTTCTCGCCGCGGCCGCCGACGGTGCTGCTGATGGCCGGCCTGCAGGGCTCCGGCAAGACCACCACCGCCGCCAAGCTGGCGCGCTGGCTGGCGCAGAAGGGCCGCAAGCCGCTGCTGGTCGCCGGCGACCTGCAGCGCCCCGCGGCCGTCAAGCAGCTGCAGGTCCTCGGCGAGCAGGCCAAGGTGCCGGTGTTCGCGCCGCACCCCGGCGGGCCGGGCGCCGACCCGGTGCCGGTCGCCTCGGCCGCCCGCGGCGAGGCCGAGCGGACCGGCAGGGACGTGGTGGTGGTCGACACCGCCGGGCGGCTGGCGATCGACGCCGAGATGATGGCCCAGGCGGCCGCCATCCGCGAGGCCGTCGAGCCCACCGAGGTGCTGCTGGTGGTCGACGCCATGACCGGCCAGGACGCGGTCGCCACCGCGCAGGCGTTCCAGGAGGGCGTCGACGTCACCGGCTTCGTGCTCACCAAGCTGGACGGCGACGCCAGGGGCGGCGCGGCGCTGTCGATCCGGGAGGTCACCGGCCGGCCGATCAAGTTCGCCACCACCGGCGAGAAGCTGGCCGACTTCGACGCCTTCCACCCCGACCGCCTCGCCGGCCGCATCCTCGGCATGGGCGACGTGCTCACCCTGATCGAGCGCGCCGAGGAGGTGGTCGACCGCGAGCAGGCCGAGGCCATGGAGCGCAAGCTCCGCGAGGCCAGCTTCACCCTGGAGGACTTCCTCGACCAGCTCCAGCAGGTCAAGAAGATGGGCCCGCTCAGCCAGGTCCTCGGCATGCTCCCCGGCATGGGCAGGGAGCTGCAGGGCGTGGAGGTCGACGACCGCGACGTGGCCAGGGTCGAGGCGATCATCCGCTCGATGACGCCCACCGAGCGCAACAACCCCAAGATCCTCAACGGCTCGCGCCGGGCACGCATCGCCCGCGGCTCGGGGACCACCACCCAGCAGGTCAATTCCGTCCTCAAGCAGTTCGACGAGGCCCGCCGCATGATGAAGCAGCTCGCCGGCATGACCCCCAAGCGGCTGCGCAAGATGGGCCTGCACCGCTGAGCACCCGTCACTCGGCGGCGATCGCGGCCAGCACGTCGACGCGGGCGGCCCGCCGGGCGGGCAGGGTGGCGCCGAGCACGCCGGCCAGCAGCGCGACGGCGGCGACCAGGACGAGCTGCCCCACGGGGACGGCCACGCGCAGCTCGAGGTCCCTGCCGACGGCCCAGCCGAGGAACGCGCCCAGCCCAAGGCCGATGGCGGTGCCGACGGCGGCGAGGAGGACCGCCTCCCAGCGGACCATCTCCCGGACCTGCTGGCGGTCCATGCCGATGGCGCGCAGCAGGCCGAGCTCGCGGACGCGTTCGAGGGTCGACAGCACCAGCGTGTTGACCACCCCCAGCAGGCCGACCACGAGCGCCAGCCCGAGCAGGCCGTAGAACAGCCGCAGCGTCGGGTCGATCTGGGAGGTCGCCCGCTGGCGCAGCTCGTCGCGTCCGGCGACCTCCACGTTGGGGTAGTCGGGGATGGCGCGCTGGACGGCGGCCCGGGCCGCGCCCTCGCTGACCCCCTCCCTGGCCGTGGCGTAGACCGTGGTCAGGCCCGGGTCGCCGCCCAGGCGCCGGTAGTCGCCGGGGGCGACCAGGTAGTCGCCGACGGGCAGCTCCTGGCGGACGAAGTCGTCGAGCGCGGAGGTGTCGTAGATCGCCCGGACGGTGAAGCTGCGCGCGCCGGCCGCCGTCCCCACCGTCACCCGGGAGCCGAGCCTGGCGCCGTCGCCGGCGGCGCGCCGGTTCACCGCGATGGAACCGCCGGTGACGTCGGCCAGCGCGCCGTCGGTCACCTCCAGGGACAGGGCCTGACCGAGCCGCGCGGGGTCGGCCGCGGTCACGCCGCTCTGCCGGCCGTCCACGGTGGCGCCGGCGTCCTGGACGGCGACCACCGTGGCCAGCTCGGGCACGCCGGCGAGCCGCTCGGCGACCCGCGGGCTCATCCGGGGCTGGTGCATGCCGGCGCCGACCGCCGCCAGGCGGTAGTCCGCGCGGAGGGTACGGTCGAAGCCGCCGACGGTGGACGCCCTGGTGCTGGCCGCCAGCGTGGCCAGGAAGCCGACCAGGGCCAGCCCCACCACCAGCGGCAGCACGGTGGCCGAGGTGCGGCTGGGGCTGCGCACGGCGTTGTCGCGGGCGAGCCCGCCGACCACGCCGCGCGCGCGGCTGACCGGCGCGCCGAGCAGGCGCGACAGCGCCCGCGCCAGCACCGGGCCGAGCACCAGCACCCCGAGCGCGGTGGCGACCGTGCCGGCGAGCAGGTAGGAGGACTCGACCGGTTCGCGGAGCGCCCCGGCGAGCACCAGGCCCGTCCCGGCGACCGCCAGCACCGCGCCGAGCGCGGCGCGGGCGCGGCTCTCCCGCCGGCCGAGCGCGAACACGTCGCCGCGCAGGGCGGTCACCGGCGGCACCCTGGTGGCGCGCCGCGCCGGGCTCCACGCCGACACCAGCGCCGTGCCGACCCCGACCGCGAGCGCGGCCAGCACGGTCCGCGGCAGGACGCGCACGCCGCCGGTGACGTCGGCGATCGCCTCGTCGGTGGAGCGCAGCAGCCCCCCGAGGCCCCACGCCAGCGCGACGCCGGCCGCCAGGCCGGCCGCGGACGCGACCGCGCCGAGGAGCGAGGCCTCGAGCAGGACCGAGCGGCGCAGCTGGGCGCGGCTGGCACCGACGCAGCGCAGCAGCGCCAGCTCCCGGGTCCGGGAGGCGAGGACGACCGAGAAGGTGTTGCGGATCAGGAACATGCCGGCGAACAGCGCCACCACGCCGGCGGCGAAGAAGAACCGGCTGTCGCCGCCCTCGGTCGGCGTGGCGTTGCGGGCGCGCTCGGCGGCCAGCGCGGTGCCGGTGAACGCCTGGAAGCCCGGGCCGAGGACGGCGACCAGCCGGTCGCGCAGCTGCTGCTCGCCGACGCCCGCGGCGCCGTGGACCTCGAGGTAGCTGACCACGCCCGAGGGGGCGAGCAGGCGCCTGGCGGTGGCCGGGTCGAACCCGACCAGCACCACCCCCTTCGGGATCTCGGGGGAGTCCAGCACCCCGGCCACCGTGACCGTCAGCGGCTCGCCCCCGGACGGCAGGACCCGCACCTGGTCGCCGACGCCGAACCCCTGGTCGTCGGCGGTGGTGCGGTCGATGGCCACCTCGCCGGGCGCGGTGGGGACGCGCCCGGCGCGCAGGCTGCCGGCGAACGACGGGTCGACGGAGCGCCCCAGCGGCGCGCGCACGCCGACCACGTGGCCGTCGCGGCCGAGGAGCTGGGCGTCGCCGCTGACCACGCCGACGGCGGCCGCGACCCCGTCGACCCGCTCGGCGCGGCCGACCGTGGAGGCCGCCATGGGGGTGGCGAACAGCTCCCCGGTGATGTCGGAGAGGACCTCGCCCTCGCCCTGCGGCACGGCACGCACCACCACGTCGACCCTGGGCGTCGTCTCGCTGAAGGCGGCGTCCGCCGCGGCGTCGGCGGTGTCGATCAGCACGAACGTGCCGGCCACCACGCCGACGCCGAGCACGATCGCCAGCGCGGTCAGCAGCAGCCGGCCCCTGGCCGCGAGCAGGCTGGTCAGGCTGTAGCGCAGCATGCCTCAGCCCCCCAGCGCCTTCATCCGGTCCAGCACCCGCGCGGCGGTCGGGCCCGCCATCAGGTCGACGACGCGGCCGTCGGCCAGGAACACCACCTCGTCGGCGTGGGCGGCGGCGGCCGGGTCGTGGGTGACCATCACCACCGTCTGCCCCAGCTCGTCGACCGAGCGGCGCAGGAGCCCGAGCAGCTCCAGGCTCGACCGCGAGTCGAGGTTCCCGGTGGGCTCGTCGGCGAACACCACCGCCGGCCTGCCGGCCAGGGCGCGGGCGGCGGCCACGCGCTGCTGCTGGCCGCCGGACAGCTCGGCGGGCTTGTGCCGCAGCCGGTCGCGCAGCCCGACCGCGTCCACCACCCGGTCCAGCCACGCCCGGTCGGGGCGGCGTCCGGCGATCGCCAGCGGCAGGGTGATGTTCTCCGCCGCGGTCAGGGTGGGCAGCAGGTTGAGCGACTGGAAGACGAACCCGACCCGGTCGCGGCGCAGGCGGGTGAGCCGGCGTTCGTCGAGGCTGCTCAGGTCGACGCCGGCGAGCTGGACCTCGCCGTGGTCGACGCGGTCGAGGCCCGCCAGGCAGTGCAGCAGGGTGGACTTGCCCGAGCCGGACGGGCCCATCACGGCGGTGAAGCGGCGGCCGCCGAACGCGACCGAGACCCGGTCGAGGGCGGTGACCGCGGTCGGCCCGGCGCCGTAGGTCTTGGTGACCTCGATCGCGTGGACGGCGAGGTCGATAGTCCTGCCGGCGGGCGGGACCGTCTGGCTGGTGGACATGGCGGCTCCTTGGTGTCGAGGTGCGCCGGCACCGGCGAGACAACCCCACCGCGCCGCCGGCCGCATTGGCGCGGGGGCGAGCTTCGGGGGTAGACCCAGCACTACCGCCGCCGCGCCGCCGGCGAGGTACCGTTGCGGCATGGACGTCCGCAGCGCCTGGCAGGCCATCGGCCAGCGGCCCTGGCGCTTCCTCGCCTCGTCGTGGCCGTGGCGCTCGCTGGCGTACCTCTGCTGCGGGTTCCTGCCGAGCGCCGTGGTCGCCGGCGGGCTGGTCGCCCTGGTCGCGTCGCCCTCCTCGGGGGCCGTGCGGGTGGTGGTGCCGCTGGTGGTCCTGGCGCTGCTGCTCTCCGGGCCGCTGGTGGCGCGCTACGAGCGCTGGCGGCTGCGGCTGGTGGAGGTCGAGCCCGTGGCGGACCGGCCCCGGCGGGCCGACGGGACCGCGCGACGCGCCGTGGAGGCCGGCTACGGCGTCGTCTGCGTGGTGGCGCTGTGGCTGATCGACCTCGCCGTGGTCGTCCTCGCCCTGGCGATCCCGTCGGGCCTGGCGGTGGGGTTCACGCGCAGCGCCGGCGCGGGCAGGGGCGTCCAGGCGGCGATGCTCGCCGCCGCCGTGCTGGCCCTGCCGCTCGCCGCCTACCCGCTCGCCGCCTGGGCCGGCGCCCGTTCCGCGCTGGCCCGGGCGATCCTGACCCCCCGCGAGGCGGAGCTGGACGAGCGGCTGGTCGAGGTGACCCGCTCGCGGGCGCGCCTGGTCGACGCGTTCGAGGTCGAGCGGCGGCGCATCGAGCGCGACCTCCACGACGGCGCCCAGCAGCGCCTGGTCGCCCTGACCGTGGCGCTCGGCCTGGCCAGGCTCGACCTGCCGCCGGACTCGACCGCCGCCACGCAGGTCGACCAGGCGCACCGGCACGCCAAGCAGGCGCTGACGGAGCTGCGGGAGCTGATCCGCGGCGTCCACCCGCAGGTCCTCACCGACCGCGGCCTCCCGGCCGCGGTCGCCGACGCCGCGGGACGCTCGCCGGTGAAGGTCGACGTCGACGTCGTGGTGCCGCGGCGGCTGCCGCCCGCGGTGGAGGTCACCGCGTACTTCGCGGTCTGCGAGGCGCTGGCGAACGTCGCCAAGCACAGCCGGGCGAGCCAGGCGTCGGTGCGTGGCCGGCTGGTCGACGACGTCCTCGTCGTGGAGGTGCGCGACGACGGCGTGGGCGGCGCCGACCCCGCGGCCGGCAGCGGGCTCACCGGGCTGGCCGACCGGATCGCGGTGGTGGACGGCCGGCTGCTGCTGTCCAGCCCGGCCGGCGGGCCGACCCTGGTACGGGCGGAGATCCCGTGCGCGCAGACGGTCCTCTCCGGATAGTCCTCGCCGAGGACAGCGTCCTGCTGCGGGAGGGGATGTCCGGGCTCCTGCACCGCTTCGGGCACGCCGTCGTCGCCGCCGTGGGGGACGCGCCGGCGCTGGTCGCGGCCGTGGAGGAGCACCGGCCGGACGTGGTGGTCACCGACGTGCGCATGCCGCCCGGCTTCTCCGACGAGGGGCTGCGCGCGGCCGTGGCGCTGCGCGCCGCCCACCCCTCGCTGGCCGTCCTGGTCCTCAGCCAGTACGTGGAGCAGACCTACGCCGCCGAGCTGCTCGACGCCGACACCCGGCGCGGCCGCGGGGCCGGCGTGGGCTACCTGCTCAAGGACCGGGTCGGCGACGTGGAGGAGTTCGTCGACGCGGTCCACCGGGTCGCCGCGGGCGCCATGGTCATCGACCCGGAGGTGGTCGGCCAGCTCCTCGGCCGCCGCCGCGACCCGCTCCAGCGCCTCACCCCCCGCGAGCGCGAGGTGCTCGCCCTGATGGCCGAGGGGCGGTCGAACGCCGCCATCGCCCGCACCCTGGTCGTCAGCGAGGCCGCGGTCGCCAAGCACATCAGCAGCATCCTGGCCAAGCTCGACCTGCCGCCCACCGAGGACGACCACCGCCGCGTCATGGCGGTCCTCGCCTTCCTCCGCGGCTAGGCGTCGAAGGCCCGACCCGCGCAACCTTGCTACACTCCGCGGCGGTCCCGGACGCCACAGCAGGCACGACGGGGGCGGGCAGACCCAGGCTCCGGCTCGCGGAGCTCCAGCCCGGGACGGGCGGGCCACCCCCAGACAGGAGCACTCCCACACATGGCCGTGAGGATCCGCCTGATGCGCATGGGCATGAAGAAGGCCCCCCAGTACCGGGTGGTGGTGGCCGACTCGCGCAGCCCGCGCGACGGGCGCTTCATCGAGAACATCGGCATCTACCACCCGCGTGAGGAGCCCTCGCGGGTCGAGATCGACACCCAGAAGGCCGCCTCCTGGCTGGCCAAGGGCGCCCAGCCGACCGAGGCGGTGGCCAAGCTGCTGGCCATCGCCGGGGTCGAGGGCATGGCCGAGCGCAAGGAGGCCACCAAGGCGTTCCGCGCCAAGCAGGTCCAGGCCAAGGCCGAACCCGCCAAGGCCAAGCCCAAGGCCAAGGCCGAGCCGGCCAGGTCGAGGGCTGCCAAGGCCAAGAGGTAGCGGGCCCGCCGTGCGCGACGTGGTCAGCTACCTCGCCAGGGCGCTGGTCGACGACCCCGACCGGGTCACCGTCGAGGAGCTGGGCGGCGCCCGCGGCGTCACCTACGAGGTCCGCGCCGCCCCCGACGACGTCGGCAAGCTCATCGGGCGCGGCGGCCGGACGGTGAAGGCGATGCGCAAGGTCGTCAAGGCGGTCGCGCCCGAGGGCCGCCGCGTCGAGGTCGAGGTCCTCGCCGAGGGCGAGTGACCGTGGACGCCCCCGGTCCCGTCCCACCGGGGCACCCCCTCGGGGTTCCCCGGACCCCTCCGGATCCACCGGGGCACCCCCTCGGGGTTCCCCGGACCCCTCCGGATCCACCGGGGCACCCCTCCGGGGTTCCCCGGACCCCTCCGGCCCGGCTGGTCGTCGGCCGCGTGCTGCGCCCCCACGGCGTCCGCGGGGAGCTGACCGTGGAGGTCCTCTCCGACGCGCCCGACCGGTTCTCCCCAGGGGCCGAGCTGGCCGCCGGCGACCCGGACGGCCCCGGCCCCCTCCGCCCCGTCACCGTGACCGCGGCCCGCCTGCACCTGGGCCGGCTGCTGCTGCGCCTGGAGGGGGTGGAGGACCGCGACGCCGCCGGCGGGCTCCGCGGCGCGTGGCTGTCGATCCCGGCGGAGGCCGCCCGGCCCCTGGCCGACGACGAGTACTGGCCGCACCAGCTCGTCGGCCTCGCCGTGGTCGACCGCCAGGGCCGCGAGCGGGGCCGGGTCGCCGACGTCCTGCCCGGCGCCGCGCACGACCTGCTGGCGGTGGCCCTGCCGGCCGGCGGGAGCGCGCTGGTGCCGGCGGTGGCGGCCCTGGTTACCGTCGAGCTGGAGGCCGGCCGGGTGCTGGTCGACGACCTCCCCGGCCTGCTCGACCCCCCCGCGGGCGCCGGCGGGGGGTGAGCCGATGCTGGCCGACATCGTCACGATCTTCCCCGAGTTCTTCGCCTCGCCGCTGGCCACCGGGCTGCTCGGCAAGGCGGGGGAGCGGGGCCTGGTGCGGGTGCGCCTCCACGACCTGCGCGCCTGGGCGGCGGACCGCCACCGCAGCGTCGACGACGCCCCCTTCGGCGGCGGCGCCGGCATGGTGATGCTGCCCGGCCCCTGGTTCGAGGCGCTCGACGCGCTGCAGGCCGAGGGCCCCGCCCACGTCGTGCTGCTGGCGCCCGACGGGCGCCGCTTCGACCACCAGGCCGCCGCCCGCCTGGCCCGCGAGCCACGGCTGGTGCTGTGCTGCGGCCGCTACGAGGGCATCGACGAGCGCGTCCGCACCCGCGTCGACGAGGTCCTCTCGATCGGCGACTACGTCCTGGCCGGTGGCGAGACGGCCGCGCTGGTGGTGCTGGACGCCGTCGCCCGCCTGGTGCCCGGCGTGATGGGCAACGCCGCCTCGGCCACCGACGAGTCGTTCGCGGCCGGGCTGCTCGAGTACCCCCAGTACACCCGCCCGGCGGTCTACCGCGGCCTGGAGGTCCCGGAGGTGCTGCGCTCCGGCGACCACGGCGCGATCGACCGCTGGCGCCGCGACCAGGCGGTGGAGCGGACCCGCCGGCTCCGTCCCGACCTGCTCGACCGGGCCGACGGCGGCGACCGGGAGTAGCCCGGGCCGCGACCGGCCGTGTTACGCTCGGGAGGCGCGGGTCGCGCTATGCTGACCGTTCGCGTCTTCAGCGTTCCGAGGAGCCTCAACCATCATGCAGATCACCGACGTGGTCGAACGCGCGCAGTTGCGCGACGATCTGCCCGACTTCCGCCCAGGCGACACCGTCAAGGTGCACGTCCGGGTGGTCGAGGGCAGCCGGGAGCGGATCCAGGTCTTCCAGGGCTTCGTGCTCCGCAGGCAGGGGGGAGGCCTGCGGGAGACGTTCACCGTCCGCAAGGTCTCCTTCGGCGTCGGCGTGGAGCGGACCTTCCCGGTCCACTCGCCCAGCATCGCCAGGGTCGAACTGGTGATGCGCGGCGACGTGCGCCGCGCCAAGCTCTACTACCTGCGCGAGCGGACGGGCCGCGCCGCGAAGATCAAGGAGAAGCGCAGCCCCGCCAGGGCATGAGCCGGACCAGCGACGAGCCGGGCCAGTTGGATGGGCCCCAGCGCCCGCCGGCGGGCCCGCCCGACCCCGACCCCGAGGCGGACGACAAGCGGCAGCCCGGGCTGCTGGCGGTCGTCCGCGAGACGGTCGTGCTGGTCGTCCTCGCCGTCCTGCTCGCGGTGGTGTTCAAGACGTTCCTGGTCGCCGCCTTCTACATCCCCTCGGGCTCGATGGAGTCAACCCTCAACGTCTCCGACAGGGTCCTTGTGGAAAAGGTCTCGTACCGGTTCGGGGACGTGGAGAACGGCGACGTGATCGTGTTCGTCCACGACGACCTCGGCCTGCCGGCCAACGGGTCCAGCAACCCGGTGGCGCGCTTCTTCACCAGCCTCGGGCAGGCCATCGGCCTGGTGCCGCCGTCCGACCGCGACTTCATCAAGCGCGTGGTCGGCGTGCCCGGCGACCAGGTCTCCTGCGAGAACGGCCACCTGGTCCGCAACGGCAGCCAGGTCCCCGAGCCCTACCTCGACCCCGGCGTCACCACCGACGGCTGCAAGACCACCACGGTGCCGGCCGGCAAGCTCTACGTGATGGGCGACAACCGCAGCAACTCCCAGGACTCCCGCTCGTTCGGCGTCATCGACCGCTCCGACGTGGTGGGGCGGGCGTTCGTGCGCATCTGGCCGTTCACCCACGTCGGCTGGCTGCGACGCGACCGCTGACGTCCGGCCCGGCAGTAGACTCCACTCGTGTTCGCCACCGCCACCGCGCTGTTCGAGGACCGCCTGCGAGACGCCGGCTTCGGCCGGGTCGCGGGCGTCGACGAGGCCGGCCGCGGCGCCCTCGCCGGCCCGCTGGTCGCCGCCGCCGTGGTCCTGCCGCGGGGCTGCCCCGTCGAGGGGCTGGCCGACTCCAAGCTCCTCACCCCCCAGCGCCGCAACCAGCTGGCCGCCCAGATCCAGCGGCACGCCCTGGCGGTCTCGGTGGTCCGCGTCGGCCCCGACACCATCGACCGCTCCGGGCTGCAGCGGGCCAACATCGCCCTGCTGGCCAAGGCGCTGCGGGAGCTGCCCGGCGGCTACGACTACGCCATCGCCGACGGCTTCCCGCTGCCCCACATGCCCGCCCCCGTCCTGGGCATGCGCAAGGGCGACCAGGTGGCCGCCTGCGTCGCCGCCGCCTCGATCATCGCCAAGGTGACCAGGGACAAGATCATGGTCGGGGCGGCCCGCCGCTACCGCGGCTACGGCTTCCAGCGGCACAAGGGCTACGGCACCGACGAGCACTGGGCCGCCCTGCGCGCCCTCGGCCCCTCGTCCTACCATCGCCACTCCTTCACCGGCGTGGCCGCGCCGTGGGCGGTTCCGCCCGGCGTGATCCGCGGGCAACCGGCGGAGACGATCATCCAGGCAGACGAGGAGGGGCGATGAGCGCCGAGGACCTCGAGCGCTACGAGGCCGACATGGAGCTGCAGCTCTACCAGGAGTACCGGGACGTCCTCAACATGTTCCAGTACGTCATCGAGACGGAGCGCCGCTTCTACCTGGCCAACAAGTTCGACCTGCAGGTCCGCAACGAGGACGGCGAGACCTACTTCGACATCACCCTCCACGACGCCTGGGTGTGGGACATGTACCGGCCCGCCCGCTTCGTCGCCAGGGTTCGGGTCGTCACCTTCAAGGACGTCAACATCGAGGAGCTCATCCGCAAGGACGAGCTGTAGGGGTCCGGGGGCTCAAGGAGCGGAGCGGTAGCCCCCGGCTGAAAGGGGCGCATCGTGGGGTTCAACGCGACCCGGCGGTACCGGGACAGGAAGACCGTCGACATCGCCCTGCTGGTCGCCGCCGTCGCCATCGTCATCGGCTTGCTGGCCTGGGTTTTCTCCGCAGGCGGCTCCTGACCCTCCGGGCGCGTGGTAGCGTGCCCGCCCATGGTGCAAACCTCTCGGGCCGCCCGAGGGAAGGTGCGGGCACGGCGGATTCGCAGGCGGCTGCTGGTGGGGTGCAGCCTCCTCCTGGTCTTCATGGTCGTGGCCACCACGGCCGGCTACGGCTATGTCCACTACCGCTTCGGGCAGATCCGCTCGGTCAAGGTGCAGGGGCTGCGCGAGACCGCCAGCGGCGAGCCGATGAACATCCTGGTGGTCGGCTCCGACTCGCGCGCCGGCCTGGAGGACGAAGGCGGCCGCCGCTACGGCGCCGTCGGCGGCCAGCGCAACGACGTCACCCTGATCGTCCGCGTCGAGCCGGCCCGCAAGCGCGTGTCGCTGCTCTCGATCCCCCGCGACCTGGTGGTCGCGGTCGCCGGCAGCGGCGCGCAGAACCGCGTCAACGCCGCCTTCACCGGCGGGCCCGGCCAGCTCGTCCAGACCATCGAGCAGAACTTCGACATCCCCATCAACCACTACGTCCTGATCGACTTCGACGGCTTCCGCGCCATCGTCGACGCCCTCGGCGGCATCGACGTCCGCTTCCCGTACCCGGCAAGGGACGCCAAGTCGGGCCTCAACATCACCGAGGCGGGCTGCAGGCACCTCAACGGCGGCCACGCCCTCGCCTTGGCCCGCAGCCGCTACTTCGCCTACCTGCGGGACGGCGCCTGGCGCAGCGACCCCTGGGCCGACCTCGGCCGCATCCGCCGCCAGCAGGCCTTCCTGCAGGCCCTGGTGGAGGCCGCCCTCGCCAAGGGGCTCACCAACCCGGTGCGCGCCAACGCCTTCATCGGGTCGCTGGTCCACGAGGTCACCAAGGACAGCGCCTTCAGGGCCCGCGACGTCATCGGCCTGGCCGCCAGCTTCCGCTCCTTCAAGCCCTCCAGGCTCGGCACCTACACCCTGCCGGTCACCGTCCCCACCGCCCACCCCCTCGGTGAGGTCCTGCTGCCCAAGCAGCCGGACGCCGACCGCACCGTCGACCGGTTCCTGGGCCGCACAGCCCCGGCGGCCCCGGGCGCCGGCGCCGGCCGCGCACCCGGCGACGCCACCCTGACCGTCCTCAACGGCCTCGGCACCGACGGCCTGGCCGCCAGCACCGCCACCGAGCTCCGCCGGGCCGGCTACCGGATCGCCACCGTCGGCAACGCCCAGGCCGCCGACCTGGCCAGGTCCCAGGTGCGCTACCCGCCCGGCCGGCTGGCCGACGCCCAGGCCCTGGCCCGCACCCTGCTCGGCGGCGCCAGGCTGACCGAGGACCCCGGCCTCGGCGGCGGCGCCCTCACCCTGGTGCTCGGGCCCGGGTTCAGCGGCGTCCAGCTCCCGGCCGCGGCCGCCGGCCCAGCCACCCCCAAGCCCGCCCGCCCCAAGCCCGCCCGCCCCGACCTCCGCGACTACGACCCCCGCCCCTGCTGAGGCGTGCCCGGCGGCGCCGACCAGCGCAACCGCGCGCTAGGATCGTGGCCCGATGCCTGTCCCCGACGTCCGTTCTCTCCGCGGGGTACCCGCGGGTGGCAGGTTTCGCAGCGTTAGGCTGGTCTCTGCGTGTGGCCGGGGGGACCTGGGCAGCGAGGAGCGTGCCAGATGTTGAAGGACGCGGAGGCCTTTCCGGGCTTCGCCGTGGACGACGTGCCGCGGGCCAAGGAGTTCTACGGCACCACCCTGGGGCTCGAGGTGGCCGACGCACCCCTGGGGGTGGACGGCGCCGACGTCCCAGCCGGCCTGGAGCTCCGCCTCGGAGGCGGGACGAGGGTCACGGTCTACCCCAAGCCCGACCACACACCGGCGACCTTCACGATCCTGAACTTCGTGGTCGACGACATCGAGCGGGCGGTCGACGAGCTCACCGCGCGCGGGGTCCGCTTCGAGCACTACGACGCCCCCAAGACGGACGCCAAGGGCATCCACCGCACGCCCGAGGTGCACCCCGTCGCCTGGTTCCGGGACCCGGCCGGCAACGTCCTGTCCATCGTCGAGCGGTGAACCGACGCCTGACCGGGTTGGCCGGTCGGCTGCGCGGGGAGCTCATCCTCCCCGACGACCCCGGCTACGACGACGCGCGGCAGGGCTACAACAGCCTCCACCAGCGCCGCCCGGCGGTGATCGTCCGGCCGGCCGTCGCCGACGACGTCGCCAGGGCGCTGGAGCTCGCCAGAAGTGCCGACCTCGAGGTCGCGGTCCGCGGCGGCGGCCACAGCCTGGCCGGCTACGGCACCACCGAGGGCGGCGTGCTGATCGACTTGTCGGCGATGCACGCCGTCCGGATCGACCCAGCGGCTCGGGCCGCCTGGGTCGAAGCGGGGACCACCACCGGCCGGCTGACCACCGCCGCCGTGGCCCACGGCCTGGTGGTCCCGTTCGGCGACAGCCCGACCGTCGGCGTGGGCGGCATCACCCTGGGCGGCGGGGTCGGCTGGTTGAGCCGGAAGCTCGGGCTCACCATCGACTCGGTCGAGGGCGTCGAGCTCGTGACCGCCGACGGGCGGCTCGTCACTGCCGACGAAGGCACCCGAGCCGACCTGTTCTGGGCGCTGCGCGGCGGCGGCGGCAACTTCGGCGTGGTCACCCGGTTCCGGTACCGGCTCCACCCGATCGGTGCGGTCCTGGGCGGCGCCCTGCTGCTGCCGGCGACCGGCGAGGTCATCCGGAGCGTGGTCGACCTGGCGACGCCGCACTGGACGAGCTGACCACGATCATGCTGATCACGCGGCTCCCGCCGCTGTCGATGGTGCCGCCCGAGGCGCACGGGCGGCTGGCGGTGCTCATCACCATGGTGTGGTGCGGTGAGCTCGACGCGGGCGAACGGGTCCTCGACGGCTTCCGCGTGGTGGCGCCGCCGATCGCGGACCTGCTCGGTCCTCGAGCGTTCTCGAGCATGTACGAGCTCCTCCCGGAGGCGCCAAGGTCGGTCACCAACATCACCGACAGCTTCGTGGCCGACGAGCTGGACGACGAGGCGATCGGGTCGATCCTGCACTGGCTGGAGGAGCCCGGCCCGCCCTCGGCCGAGGCGCTGGCCGCGGTGGAGCTGCGCGTGCTCGGCGGTGCGGTCAGCCGGGTCCCGGGTGACGCCACCGCCTACGCCCACCGCCGGCGCCGGCTGCTCTGCTCGGTGGTCGCCGCCGGGCTCGCCGAGGCCGACGCCCACCGCCACCGCCGGTGGGTGCAGTCCCTGGCCGGCGCGATCCGCCACCTCGCCAAGGGGGCCTACCCGAACTTCCTCGACGCCGCCGACGAGCGTCGCCTCCACGAGGCCTACCCGGCCGGCACGTACCGTCGCCTCGCCGAGGTCAAGCGGCGCTACGACCCGACCAACCTCTTCCACCGCAACCTCAACGTCCGACCCGCCGAGGCGAGCGCCCGGCGGTAGTCGGAGGCCCGGCTCCTCCCGTCAGTGCCGCCGGTCACAGGCTGCCGGTGCCGTTGGACACATTTTGCCGCCGTGGCGGCCAATATCAGGCCATTCGCCTTGGGTAACGATTCGCGTGCTCTTTTCGAGCCGTGCCGGTGACCAATTCGCGTTTCCAGCGAAATGGTGCCGAGCAAATTCCGTGACCGGCCGCGCCCAGAGTCAGTGGTGAGCTTCCATCGGGGAAGCGGGCACATCGGGGGACATCATGCGCCGTTTCCGCCCACTACTCGTCGCAGGCATCCTGGTGGCGCTGGCCGCCGGGGTCGGCACCACCGTCGCGCTCACCACCCGGTCGGCGCCGGTGCCGGCCGCCGCGGCCGCCGGGGCCGCCGGGGCCGCCGGGGCCGCCGGAGAGCCTGCCGCCGTTCCCGCGGCCGCGCCCAGCGGCCCGACCACCTCGACCGGCCAGCCCGACACCGGCCCGCAGGGCGGCACCTCGCCCGACCGCGGCGCCAACGCGGCGGTGGCGACCGCCCGCGCCTTCCTGGCCCGCGAGCTGGGCATGACCGACCTGGTCGCCCTGCCGGTCCGCTCCATCGACGCCCGCACCGTCGAGGTCGGCTTCCGCCACAAGCACGGTGAGGGCGGCCGCCTGCTGCCGCAGAACGGCCTGGCGGCGGTCACCGTCCGGCTGTACCGCCTGCCCGCCGGCTGGTGGGTGCTGGGCGTGCACGGCCGCAGCATCCGGGCCGACGCACCGGCGCGGCTGCAGCGGATCAGCTCGCCGCTGACGGTCAGCGGCAAGGCCGAGGTCTACGAAGGCACCGTGTACGTCAAGGTCACCCAGGACCGGCCCGGCCGCGACCTGGTGCTCGGCCAGGGCTTCGTCACCGGCGGCGGCGGCGAGCCCGGCGCGTTCCGCGGCCAGATCCCCTTCCGGCAGCCCACCAGCACGGCGCCCGGCTGGGTCATCTACTGGGAGGAGAGCGCCGCCACCGGCGGCGGGGTCCTCCAGGCCAGCATGGTGCGGGTGCAGTTCGCCGCCGCCACCCCGGCGCCGCGCATCCTGGCGGTCTCCAGCAAGCCCCGGCTGCGCACCCTGGAGGGCGGCTGGCTGGAGCTTCCCGACGGCGCCGGCACGGTGATCCTGTCGGTCGACGCCAGGCACGCGCAGCGGGTGCGCTTCGTGCTCACCCCGACCGGGACCGGGACGGGCCCCTACGGCAAGCTGCTCGGCGAGGACCGCGACCCCCGCGACGGGTTCGCCCTCACCTGGCACTACCCCGACCAGTCGCTGAGCGCCCACCTCACCGTCCAGGCCACCGGACCGGGCGGAACTACCGAGAAGCTGCTCGACATCGTCCATCCCTGAACCTCGGCAACCCGGAGGGGCCACGCGTGGCGTGGCCCCTCTTGCTGCCGTCCGGCGCGGGGCCGAACCGCCGGGATCAGCCGGTGGCGGCCCGCTCGGCGGCGCTGCGCTCCACGCACAGCTCGTTGCCCTCCGGGTCGGCCAGCACCGCCCAACCGGTGCCGTCGGGCCGGCGGTGGTCGGCCACCAGCGTGGCTCCCAGCGCCAGCAGCCGCTCCACCTCCTCGTCGCGGGTCCGGTCGGTCGGCATCAGGTCCAGGTGGACCCGGTTCTTCACCGTCTTGGGCTCGGGGACGGTGATGAACAGCAGGTTGGGCTGGCCGTCGGGGCCCACCAGCAACGCCTCGGGGTCGTCCGGCAGGTTGCCGTTCTCCGGGTCCTCGCGGTAGCCGGTGACCTGGCTCCAGAAGCCGGCCAGGGCGTAGGGGTCGGCGCAGTCGAAGGTGATGTTGCGGACACGCGCGGTCATGCGGGCTCCTCACGGCGAGCGCGCGCCCCGCGGCCGTTCCTCAGCCGGTCGCGGGAGGCGCGGGGACAGTCTGGGGCATCGTCCGCACCTCCTCTCCCCATCGGGGCAGGGCGGCGAGTATGCCACACCGGGTTGTCCACAATCTCGCGCGCGCTGGCCCGCGCGGGCGGCGCCGGCGGCTAGGGTCGCGGCATGGCCGCGACCCGACCCTCCACCGACCGAAGGCTCCAGCTCGGCCGCGCGGGCGAGGCGCTGGCCGCCGCCCGGCTCGAGGCCACCGGCCTGCGGGTCGTCGCCCGCAACTGGCGCTGCCGGGAGGGCGAGGTCGACCTGGTCGCCGCCGGCCCAGGGGTGCTGGTCTTCTGCGAGGTCAAGACCAGGCGCGGCAATGGCTACGGCAGCCCGGCGGCCGCCGTCACCCCCGCCAAGCAGGCGAGGCTGCGCCGGCTGGCGGCCGCGTACCTGGCCGCCAGCGCCACCCCGCCGTGCCGCGTCCGCTTCGACGTGGTCGCGGTGCGCTGGCCGCGGGGCGCGGCGCCGGCGGTCGACCACCTGGAGGGAGTGCTCTGACCGATGCTCGCCCGGCTGGCGACCACCGCGCTGGTCGGCCTCGCCGCCCACCCGGTCGGCGTCGAGGTCGACATCGGCCGAGGCCTCCCCGCGGTCACCGTGGTCGGCCTCGGCGACACCGCCGTGCTCCAGGCCCGCGACCGGATCCGCGCCGCCTTCGGCAACGCCGGCTTCGACTGGCCCGACCGGCGGGTCACCGTCTCGCTGCCCCCCTCCGACCTGCCCAAGCACGGACCGGGCTTCGACCTGCCGATCGCCATCGGCCTGCTCGCCGCCGGCGGCACCGTGCCCGTCGCCGCCCTCGACGGCTTGTGGGCGGTCGGCGAGCTCGGCCTCGGCGGCGACCTGCGCGGGGTCCGCGGCGTCCTGGCGACGGCGCTGGCCGCCCGCCGCGCCGGCGCGCGCCTGCTGCTGGTGCCGTGCGACAACCTCGCCGAGGCGGCCCTGGTCCCGGGGGTGCCGGTCGCCGGCGCCCACACGCTGGGCCAGGTGGGGGGGTGGCTGCGCGGCGGCGGCACCCTCGACGCGCCGGGGCGGCCCGGGCCGGTACCGCCCGCCCCGGTCGCGGCCGAGGACCTCGCCGACGTGCGCGGCCAGCCGCTCGCCCGCCGGGCGCTCGAGGTGGCCGCCGCCGGCGGCCACAACCTGCTGCTGGTGGGCCCGCCAGGCGCCGGCAAGACGATGCTGGCCAGGCGCCTGCCCGGCCTCCTCCCGGAGCTGGAGCGCGACCAGGCCCTCGAGGTGACCCAGGTGCTGTCGGCGGCCGGGCTGCTGCGGCCGGACGCGCCCCTGGCGACCGCCCGGCCGTTTCGCGCCCCCCACCACGCGACCTCGGTGCCCGGGCTGATCGGTGGCGGCTCCCCGGTCCCACGGCCGGGGGAGGTCTCCCTGGCCCACCACGGGGTGCTGTTCATGGACGAGCTGGCGGAGTTCCCCAGGGCCGCCTGCGAGGCGCTCCGCCAGCCGCTGGAGCACGGCGAGGTGACGGTGGTCCGCGCGGCGGCCAGCGTCCGCTTCCCGGCCCGGTTCGCGCTGGTGGCCGCCACCAACCCCTGCCCGTGCGGCTGGCTGGGCGACGGCGTCCGGGCGTGCCGCTGCGGCCCCGACGACCTGCGTCGCTACGCCCGCCGGCTGTCGGGCCCGCTGCTGGACCGGATCGACCTGTACGTGCAGGTGGGCCGCGTCGCCGCCGAGGAGCTGGCGGGGCCGGCCGGGGGCGAGCCGTCCGCCACGGTGCGGGCACGGGTGCTGGCCGCGCGCTACCGCCAACGGGAACGCCACGGCGTCGAGAACGCCCACCTGCCGGTCGCCGCGCTCGGCGCCGCCTGCCGGCCGACCCCGGCCGCCCGGCGGACCCTGGCCGCCGCGGTCGACCGGCTCGGCCTCACCGCCCGCGGCTTCCACCGCGCCCTGCGGGTCGCGCGGACCCTCGCCGACCTCGCCGGCGAGGAGCGGGTCGCCGACCACCACGTCCACGAGGCCCTCGGCCTGCGCCACCTGCCCCTCGCCCCCAGCGGTGCCCCTGGCGCGGCATGAGCGGCCGCGGCCGGCCAGGCTGGTGGTCGCCCGGGACGCCGGCCCGGGCGGTCATGCTGGCGCTGGCGGCGACGCCGGGGGTGCTGCCGGCGGTCACCGCCGAGCGGCTCGCCGGCGGGGCGCACCCGGCCGACCTGCTCGGGCCGCACAGCCCCGACCCCGGAGAGGCCGCCGCCCGCCTCGGCTCCCTCGGGGCCTACCTGCTGCTGCCGTGCGACCCGGGCTGGCCGCTGGCGGCCACGCCACCCGACCCGCCCTGCGCCTGGCTGTTCGTCGCCGGGCCGCCGCCACCCGGCCCCTCGGCGTCGGTCGCGGTGGTCGGCGGTCGCCGGGCGTCGCCGCTGCGGTGTGCGGCCGCCAGGTCGCTGGGCGCCGGCCTGGCGGCCGCCGGCTGGTCGGTGGTCAGCGGCGGCGCCGTCGGGGTGGACGCCGCGGCGCACCAGGGCGTCCTGGACGGCGGGGGCCGCACCGTGGTGGTGCTCGGCTGTGGCCTGGATTTCGCCTACCCCCGCGCCAACGCCGGCCTGTTCGCCAGGGTCCGGGAGGAAGGCGGCACGCTGGTGACCGAGCACCCGCCCGGCGTCCCGCCGCGTCCGGCCAACTTCCTGCCCCGCAACCGCCTGATCGCCGCGCTGGCCGCGGCCGTGGTGGTGGTCGAGGCCGCCGAGGACTCCGGCAGCCTCTCCACGGCGAGGGCCGCCGGCGCCCGCGGCAGCGGCCGGGTGCTCGCGGTGCCCGGCGCGCCGTGGGACCCGGGCGCGGCCGGCTGCAACGCCCTCGTCCGCGACGGCGCCACGCTGGTCCGCGGCCTCGCCGACATCCTCGAGGAGCTCGGCCCCTCCACCGCCGCCCCCGACCCGCCCGGCCCGGCCGCCGCGCCGGCCTCGCCCCCCGCCGGCACCTCACCACCCGCCGGCCGGCTGCGGGCGCCGGGCGGGAGGGCGGGCCGGATGGTGCTGGCCGCCCTGGTCGACGGCGGGGTCCTCGGCGTGCCGCAGCTGGCCGCCACGACGGGCCTGGCGCCGCCCGCCCTGGCGGCCGCCCTGGTCGAGCTCGAACTGGCCGGGCTCGTGCGCCGCACCGCCGCCGGGGCCCAGGCGGTCGCCCTGCCCGACCGGACCGGCCGAGGTGCTTGAGCCGAGCCGCCCGGGCCGCGATCATGGCGGCGATGACCAGGAACCCGACCACGGAGGACGGCCTCGCGCCGGCGGCCCGGCGCGCGCTGACCGCCTTCGTCGCCCACCTCCGCGACGAGCGGGGGCTGTCGCCGCACACGGTGGCGGCCTACCACCGGGACGTGACCCAGTTCCTCGGCTTCGCCGCCAGGGCCGGGGTGACCGACCCGGCGGCCGTGGAGCCACTGCTGCTCCGCCGCTTCCTCGCCCTGCAGCGGACCCGGGGGCTGGCGGCCTCCTCGATCGCGCGGAAGGGCGCCGCGCTGCGTACCCTGTTCCGCTTCCTGGCGCGCCGCGGGCTGGTGGCGGAGGACCCGGCGGCCGGCCTCGGCGTCCCCCGCGGCCCACGGCGGCTGCCGGTGGTGCTGAAGCCGGGGCAGGTCGACCGGCTGCTGGAAGGCCCGCGCCCGGGAGACCCGGTGGGCCTGCGCGACCGGGCCATCCTCGAGCTGCTGTACGCGACCGGCATCCGGGTGGGGGAGCTGTGCGGGCTGCGCCTGGGCGACGTCGACCTGGCCACCGACACCGTGCGGGTGCTCGGCAAGGGGGCCAGGGAGCGGGTGGTGCCGTTCGGCGAGCCGGCGCGGGCGGCGCTGCTGGAGTACCTGGCCGGGGGCCGCGTGGCGATGCTGCCGGCCGGCGCCCGCCCGGAGGACCGGGCGGCGCTGTTCTACAACCGGCGCGGCCGTCCGATGACCCAGCGGGACGTGCGCGGCATGCTCGAGCGCCACCGGGTGGCCACCGGCGCGCCCGCCGGCACCAGCCCCCACACGCTGCGCCACAGCTTCGCCACCCACCTGCTGGAAGGCGGCGCCGACCTGCGGGCGGTCCAGGAGCTCCTGGGGCACGTTGCCCTGACCACGACCCAGACCTACACCCACGTCTCGAACGAGCGGCTCCGCCGCGTCTACGAGCAGGCGCATCCTCGCGCCTGAGGCGCAGCGACCAGGCACGGGAGCGGGGGTCCCGGGCGGGCGAGCGACAAACGCCGGACGGGTCCTGCACGGCACCGGCCGGCCAGAGGGGGAGCTTCCTGGACGAGCCTTCGTCCGTTGAACGGCTGTGGGAGGAGTTCAAGCTCAAGGCGTCCGCCGACGCCCGCGAGCGGCTGATCCTCCACTACGCGCCGCTGGTCAAGTACGTCGCCGGTGGTGGCGCTGGACGAGCTGCTGTCGGTCGGCTCGGAGCGGGGCGACCGGCTCAGCCTGGTGGACACGCTGGAGGACAAGGGCGCCGAGGACCCGTCGCCGTGTTCGAGCCGCAGGAGCTGAAGCACATCCTGGCCGGCGCGATCAACCGGCTCGGCGAACGGGAGAAGATCGTCATCACCCTCTACGACTACGAGGGCCTGACGCTGGCCGAGATCGGCCAGGTGCTCGGCGTCACCGAGTCGCCGGTCTGCCAGATGCACACCAAGGCGGTGCTGCAGCTGCGCGCCAAGATGCAGGATGCCCGCTGACGGTGGCCCGCGGCCTGACGGCGGCTACCCGGACGGCGTCCCGCCGCCGGCGAACAGCAGGCCGGCGAGGTGCTCGGCGATCGCCATGGAGGAGGTGGCCGCCGGCGACGGGGCGTTGCGGATCGCCACCACGCGACCCCGGCGGCTGACGCGGAAGTCGTCGACCAGCGTGCCGTCGCGCGCGACGGCCTGGGCGCGGACCCCGCTGCGGGTGCGCACCAGGTCGGCCGCGCGCAGCTCCGGCACGTACCGCTGGGCGGCGCGGAGGAAGGCGCGCTTGCTCAGCGAGCCGGCCAGCTCGCGCACGCCGGTGCGCCAGTGCCGCGCCGCCATCCGGCGGAAGCCCGGCCAGGCGAGGGTGTCGCGCAGGTCGCCGGGGCGCAGGTCGGCCCACCGGTAGCCCTCCCGCGCGAGGGCCAGCACCGCGTTCGGTCCCACCAGCACCCCGCCGTCCACGCGGCGGGTGAGGTGGACCCCGAGGAACGGGAACCGCGGGTCGGGCACCGGGTACACCAGGGAGCGGACCAGGTGGCGGCGGTCGCGGCGCAGCTCGTAGTACTCGCCGCGGAACGGCACCACCCGCGGGTCCGCGCCGTCGCCGGCGAGGGCCGCCAGCCGGTCGGTGTGCAGGCCGCCGCAGATGACCAGCTCGTCGAAGCTCCACCGCTCGCCGCCGGCGCCGACCTCGACGTGGTCGGCGGCCTCGTGGATGCGGTTGACCAGGCAGCCGGTGCGGATGGTGGCGCCGAGCCGCGCGGCGTCGGCCGCCAGCCGCTCGGTGACCGCATGGAAGTCGACCACCGCCGTGCGGGGCGAGTGCAGCGCCGCCGTGCCCCGCACGTGCGGCTCGAGCTCGCGCAACTCCTCCGGGCCCACCATCCGCACCCCTGGCACCTCGTTGGCGAGGGCCCGCTGCTGGATGGCCCGCAGCCGTGCCAGGTCGCCGTCGTCGAGCGCGACCAGGACCTTCCCGCACTCGTCGTAGGCGAGCCCGTTGGCCGCGCAGAAGTCGCGCAGCAGCAGCATGCCCCGGCGGCACAGGCGCGCCTTCAGCGAACCTGGCACGTAGTACAGCCCGGCGTGGACCACGCCGCTGTTGCGCCCGGTCTGGTGCAGGCCGAGCTCGGCCTCCTTCTCCAGCACCGTCACGGCCACCTCCGGCCGGAGGTGGACGATGCGGTGGGCCAGGGCGACGCCGACGATGCCACCGCCGACGATGCCGACCCGCCGTGTCCCCACCGCCCAGCCCCTGTCCGCGTCGACCCCGCTCCCGGCGCGCGAGTCTACCGGCAGGGTGGGCGCCGGCCCGCGACGGGCCGCGCCGCGGCGTCCACATTCTCGCCACCCGGCCCCCGGCGGCGGCGCGGTGACCGTATGGTCCGGCCTGTCCCGACCCTCACCCGCCGGGGCCGCCGAGGGCTTCGCCAAGGAGGCACCATGCCGCCGCCCGTCACCCTCCGCCTCGCCGCCGCCTCGCTCGCGGCCCTGCTCGCGCTGCTCCCCGCCGCGGCCGGGCCCGCCGCGCCCGGGCCGGGCGGCCAGGCACCGCCAGGCCGGACGCCGCTCCAGCGCCCGGTGGCGACCCGCGCCCTGGCGCCGCCGGCGGCGATCCGCGCCCAGGCGCCGCCACCGCCGGCGGCGCCGGTGACGGGCGGGCGGGTGCCGGCGCTGCGGCTGCCGGTGGCGGGGCCGGTGGTGCGGGGGTTCGAGGCCCCGGCGGGACCGTACGGGCCGGGGCACCGCGGGGTCGACCTGGGCGCCCCGGCCGGGGCGCCGGTGGCCGCGCCTGCCGCCGGCCGGGTGAGCTTCGCGGGGCCGGTCGCCGGGCCGCTGTGGGTCAGCCTGCTGGTCGCCCCCGGCGTGGTGGTGGCGGTGGGGCCGCTGCTGGACGCCGCGGTCGCCACGGGGCAGCGGGTACGGGCGGGGGACCGGGTGGGCCGGCTGGCCGCCGGCCACGGCGGCGACGTCCACCTGAGCCTCCGGGTGGACGGCGGCTACGTGGACCCGCTTCCCTGGCTGGTCGGCCTGCCACGCGCGCGGCTGGTGCCGCTCCCGGCCACGGCGTGAGCCGGGGCGGCTGTGCTATCTTCCGCCGCGGGCCCGGATTGCCCGGGCTACGACGCACGCCCGTCGACGGGACCTCGAACGGTGCCCGCGCAGCACGGCACAGCGCTGAGCGGGTCGAGGGACCCGGCCCCCCACGACAGACGACCGTGGAGCCAGAGCGGGCGGAGGCCGAACCGGAGAGGCAGGAGGACCACCGTGGCAGTCGTCACCATGCGCCAGCTACTCGAAGCCGGCGTCCACTTCGGGCACCAGACGCGGCGCTGGAACCCGAAGATGAAGCGCTTCATCTACGGCGAGCGCAACGGCATCTACATCATCGACCTGCAGAAGACCACGACCGCCATCGAGGCCACCTACGCGTTCCTGCGCGACACCGTGGCCAAGGGCGGCAACGTGCTGTTCGTCGGCACCAAGAAGCAGGCCCAGGAGTCGATCAGGACCCAGGCCGAGCGGGTCGGCATGCCGTACGTGAACTTCCGCTGGCTGGGCGGGATGCTGACCAACTTCACCACCATCTACCGCCGCCTGCAGCGGCTCAAGGAGCTGGAGGCGATGGTGGCCACCGGCGCCGCCGAGGTGCTGCCGAAGAAGGAAGTCCTGCGGCTGGACCACGAGCGGGAGAAGCTGGAGCGCAACCTCGGCGGCATCCGCGACATGACCCGGCTGCCGGCCGCCGTGTGGGTGGTCGACACCCGTAAGGAGCACATCGCCGTGACCGAGGCGCGCAAGCTCGGCATCCCGGTGGTGGCGATCCTGGACACCAACTGCGACCCGGACGAGGTCGACTACCCGATCCCCGGCAACGACGACGCCATCCGCGCCGGGAGCCTGCTGACCCGCATCGTCGCCGACGCGGTCGCCGAGGGCCTGCGCCTGCGCAGCGTCTACGCCTCGGAGGCGGCCGGCAAGGAGGGCGCCGCCCCGATCGCCGCCAGCCCGGCCGACGAGGAGCCGCTCGCCGAGTGGGAGCGGGAGCTGCTGGAGTCCGCCGACGGCGGGGAGACGGCCGCCCGCTTCGGCACCGGCGCGGAGGCGCCCGCCGCCGAGGACGGCAACGGCGCCGCCGGCCCGGCGGCCAGCGGCGCCGCGGCGGAGCAGGCCGCCGCCACGCCGCCCGCCGGGGAGGAGCCGCCGGCCGAGGAGGAGGCGCCGGCCGACGAGGCCGGGGCCGCGGCGGCCGCCGACCCCGGCACCCGGCAGCGCCAGCCCAGAGCCTGAGTGAGACACCGAATCCGAACCAGCCAGCAAGGAGCACCACCGAATGGAGATCACGCCCGCCCAGGTCAAGGCCCTTCGCGACGCCACCGGGGCCGGGATGATGGACAGCAAGCAGGCGCTGCAGGACGCCGACGGCGACTTCGACCGGGCCAGGCAGATCCTGCGCGAGGCCGGCAAGGCCGGCATCGAGAAGCGCGCCGGCCGCAGCGCCACCCAGGGCGTCGTCGACGCCTACCTGCACACCCCCGACCCGAACCTGCCGCCGAAGCTCGGCGTGCTGGTCGAGCTCGACTGCGAGACCGACTTCGTCGCCAAGACCGACGAGTTCCAGCGCCTCGCCCACGAGATCGCCCTGCACGTCGCCGTCAACGACCCCAAGTACCTGCGGCGCGAGGACGTGCCCGACCACGTGCTCGAGAAGGAGCGCGAGATCTACGCCGCCCAGGCCGAGGGCAAGCCGGCCCACATCGCGGAGAAGATCGTCGAGGGCAAGCTCAACGACTACTACCGGCAGGTCGTGCTGCTCGACCAGCCGTACGTCCGCGACGACAAGCAGACCATCCAGGACCTGATCGACGGCTACTCGGCCCAGGTGCGCGAGAAGCTCGTGCTGCGCCGCTTCGCCCGCTTCCGTGTCGGGGAGGGGGCCTAGACCGACCACGCCGCCATCGTTGGCGGGGGACAGGAGGAACCGGTGGCGTTCGTGATGGCGGATGACGGGCCGCCGGCGGAGGCCGGCGACGGCAAGCCGGTCTACGAGCGGGTGCTGCTGAAGCTCTCCGGGGAGGCGTTCGCCGATTCCGCCACCGGCTTCGGGCTCGGCTTCGACCGCATCGACGGGGTCGCCCGCCAGCTGGTCGAGGTGCACGACCTCGGCGTGCAGGTCGCGGTGGTGGTCGGCGGCGGCAACATCGTCCGCGGCTCCACCGCCGAGGCGGCCGGCATGGACCGCGCGCGGGCCGACTACATGGGGATGCTCGGCACCGTCATCAACTGCCTCGCGCTGCAGGACGCGCTGGAGCGCCGCGGGGTCGTCACCAGGGTCCAGACGGCCATCCAGATGACCCAGATCGCCGAGCCGTACATCCCCAGGCGGGCGGTGCGCCACCTCGAGAAGGGGCGCATCGTCATCTTCGGGGCCGGCATGGGCGCGCCCTACTTCTCCACCGACACCACCGCCGCGCAGCGGGCGCTGGAGATCGGCGCCGAGGCGATCCTGATGGCCAAGAACGGCGTCGACGGGGTCTACGAGGCCGACCCCAAGAAGCACCCCGAGGCGCGCAAGTTCCTGCGGCTCGACCACCTGGAGGCGATCAGCCGCGAGCTCAAGGTCATGGACGCCACCGCGCTGTCGTTGTGCAAGGATCACGACCTGCCCATCATCGTGTTCGACCTGCTCACCGAGGGGAACATCCGGCGTGCGGTGCGCGGCGAGCCGATCGGCACGATCGTCGGCCCGCTGGACGAAGGAGAGTCAAGGTGATCGAGGACACGCTCAAGCAGGCCGAGACCAAGATGCGCAAGGCCATCGAGGTCGCCAAGGAGGAGTTCGCCGGGATCCGCACCGGCCGGGCCAACCCGGCGCTGGTCAACCGCCTCCAGGTCGACTACTACGGCACGCCGACCCCGCTGCAGCAGCTCGCCGGGATCTCGGCCCCCGAGGCGCGCCTGCTGGTGGTGTCCCCCTACGACCGCAACGCCACCTCCGCCATCGAGAAGGCCATCCGCAACTCCGACCTCGGCATCAACCCCGCCAACGACGGCCAGGTGATCCGGCTGTCCTTCCCGCCGCTCACCGAGGAGCGCCGCAAGGAGTACGTGCGGCTGGCCAAGCACCGCGCCGAGGAGGCCAGGACCAGCATCCGCAACGTCCGCCGCCACGAGAAGGACGCGCTGGCGCAGCTCGAGCGCGACGCCCAGATCTCCCAGGACGAGCAGCGCCGCGCCGAGCAGCGCCTGCAGGGCATCACCGACAAGTACGTGGCCGAGGTCGACAGCCTGCTCCAGCACAAGGAGCGGGAGCTGCTCGAGGTCTGAGGAGAGCCGTGGCAGAGCCGGCCCCGCTCGATCCCGCCGACGCCGAACCCCGGACGCCCGGGCGAGCGCGAAGGACCGGCCGCAACCTCCCCCTGGCGATCGCGACCGGCGTGCTGCTGGCCGCGCTGCTGATCCTGGCGCTGGTGCTGTCGAAGCCGGCGTTCGTCGCCTTCGTGCTGGCGATCGTGGTGCTGGCGCTGCTGGAGCTGCTCACCGTGCTCCAGGCCAGGGCCACCAACCCGGCCCGGCCGGTGGTGCTCGCCATGGCCGTGCTGCTGGTCGTCGGCGCCTACCTCAAGGGGCCGGCGGCGCTCTCGTTCGGCCTGCTGGTCACCATCCTGGCCGCCTTCGGCTGGTACCTGGTCGACCGGGCCCGCACCGAGGTCACCCGCAACGTGGCGGCCACCGTGCTGGCCGTCGTCTACGTGCCCTTCATGGCCGCCCACCTCGCCCTGGTCGTCAGCCGCGCCGACCACTACGTCGGCGCCGTCATCGGCTACGCCGCGCTGGTGGTGATCTACGACACCGGCGCCTACGCCACCGGGTCCACGCTCGGCCGCCACCCGCTCGCCCCGCACGTCTCCCCCAACAAGTCGTGGGAGGGCGCCGCCGGCGCCACCGTGGCCTGCCTGCTCGCCGGCGGCCTGCTGCTGCCGCTGTGGGAGCCGTGGACGCTCGCCTCGGGGCTGGTGATGGCGGCGGTCACCTGCGTGTTCGCGCCGGTCGGCGACCTCGCCGAGTCGATGCTCAAGCGGGACCTGGCGGTCAAGGACATGGGCTCGATCCTGCCCGGCCACGGCGGCATGCTCGACCGGATCGACGCGCTGCTGTTCACCGCGCCCGCCCTCTACTACGTCCTGGCGGCCTTCGACCTGATCCGGTCGCCGTGAACCGCTCGCTGTACGACCTGGACGCCGGGCAGCTGGAGGCGCTGGTCGCCGAGGCCGGCGAGCCGCCCTACCGGGCGCGCCAGCTCGCCCACTGGCTGGACGACCGCCGGCAGCCGGACCCCGCGCGCATGTCCGACCTGCCCGGCGAGCTGCGGGCGCGGCTGGCCGACCGGTTCGCCACCGCCGGGCTGGCCCTGGAGCGCCACCAGAGCGGGGACGGCGGCTGGACCCACAAGTTCCTGTTCCGCCTGCCGGGCGGCGACGCCGTCGAGTCGGTGCTGATGCTGTACCCCCCGGCCCGGGGAGCGTCCGCGGGGCGGGCGACCGTGTGCATCTCCACCCAGGCCGGCTGCGCCATGGGCTGCACCTTCTGCGCCACCGGCCAGTCCGGCTTCACCCGCCAGCTGACCGCCGGCGAGGTGGTCGAGCAGGTCGCGCGGGTCTCGACCGCGCTACCCGGGCTGCGACCCGCCCCGGAGGCCCCGGGCCACCTCACCAACGTGGTCTTCATGGGCATGGGGGAGCCGTTCGCCAACCCGGCGGCGACCTGGGGCGCGGCCTGGCGGCTGCACCGCGGGTTCGGGCTGTCGGCCCGCGCGCTCACCATCTCCACCGTCGGGCTGGTCCCCGGCATCCGGCGGGCGGCCGCCGAGCCGCTGCCGGTGAACCTGGCGGTCTCGATCCACGCCGCCGACGACGCGCAGCGCGACCAGCTGGTGCCGGTCAACCGGAGCTGGCCGATCGCCGAGCTGCTCGGCGCCGTGCGCGACTACGTGACCACGACCCGGCGGCGGGTGTCGTTCGAGTACGCGCTCATCGCGGGGGTCAACGACGGGCCGGAGCAGGCCGGCCGGCTCGGCCGGCTGCTCGCCCCCCTGCGGGTGCCCGGCAGCGGCGGCCACGCCGCCCACGTCAACCTGATCCCCTACAACCCCACCCCGGGGATCGCCTTCGCGCCGCCGTCGAAGGGGGCGGTGCGCCGCTTCCGCGACGCGGTCGCCGCCACCGGCGTGCCGGTGAGCGTCCGCGCCAACCGCGGGGTCGGCATCGACGCCGCCTGCGGCCAGCTCCGCACCACCACCGGCCGCCCCGGCCGCCGCCCGACCCTGCCGCCGGCGCGGCCGGACCCCCGAGCGGAACCGCCGGCGGAGGTGGCGCGGTGACCCCCGCGCCGCCCGCGGGCCCCACCGGCGCGGTGACCCTCGGGCCGGTGGGCCCCGCCAGCGCGCCCGAGGTGCGGCCGTGACCGCCAGGCCGGCCACCGGCGTGGCGGTGCTCGGGTCGACCGGGTCGGTCGGGGTGCAGGCGCTGGAGGTGATCCAGGCGGCGCCGCGGCGGTTCCGGGTGGTCGCCCTGGCGGCCAGGCGCTCGGCCGCCACGCTGGCCGCCCAGGCCCGCGCGCTGCGTCCCGCCGCGGTCGGCCTGGTCGAGGAGGAGCAGGCGGCCGCCCTCGCCGCCGAGCTCCCGCGCGGCTGCCGCCTGGCGGTGGGGCCCGAGGCGGTCGCCGGGCTGGCCGCCGCCGACGGCGCCGAGGTGGTCCTCAACGCCGTCACCGGCTCGGTCGGGCTGGCGCCCACCCTCCGCGCCCTGGAGGCCGGCCGCCGGCTCGCGCTGGCCAACAAGGAGAGCCTGATCGTCGGCGGCGAGCTGGTCGCCGCCCTGGCCCGGCCCGGCCAGATCGTCCCGGTCGACTCCGAGCACTCCGGGCTGGCGCAGTGCCTCCGCGCCGGCCGTCCCGAGGAGGTCGCGCGGCTGGTGCTGACCGCCTCCGGCGGTCCGTTCCGCGGCCGCTCGGCCGCCGAGCTGGCCGCCGTCACCCCGGCCGACGCCCTCGCCCACCCGACCTGGGCGATGGGGCCGGTGATCACGGTCAACTCCGCCACGCTGATGAACAAGGGCCACGAGGTGATCGAGGCCCACCTGCTGTTCGGCGTGCCCTACGACCGCATCGAGGTGGTGGTGCACCCCCAGAGCGTGGTCCACGCGATGGTGGAGTGGCGCGACGGCTCCACCGTCGCGCAGCTGTCCCTGCCCGACATGCGCCTGCCGATCGGCCTGGCCCTCGGCTGGCCCGACCGGCCCGGGCGGCTGGTCAGCCCGCTCGACTGGAGCCGCGCGTCCAGCCTGGAGTTCCAGCCCGTCGACCGGGCAACCTTCCCGCTGCTGGACCTGGCCGTCCGCGCCGGGCGGCTGGGCGGCGCCGCCCCGGCGGCCCTCAACGCCGCCAACGAGGAGGCGGTGGCCGCGTTCCTGGCCGGCCGCCTGCCGTTCCCGGGGATCGCGGCGGTGGTCTCGCGGGTGCTGGACGAGCACCGCCCGCCGGCCCGCCTCGACCTGGAGGCCGTGCTCCGGACCGAACGGTCCTCGCGCGAGCGCGCCCGTACACTGGTCGAGGACCTGACCGCTTCTCGGGGGACTCGATGACCACCTTGCTCGGCGTCGCATTGTTCGTCCTGGCCCTGATGGTGGCCATCTTCCTGCACGAGGGCGGGCACTTCGTCACCGCCAAGCTGTTCGGCATGAAGGTGGAGCGCTTCTTCCTCGGCTTCGGCCCCACCGTCTGGTCGTTCCGGCGCGGCGAGACCGAGTACGGCATCAAGGCGCTGCCCCTCGGCGGCTTCTGCAAGATCGCCGGCATGAGCCCCTACGAGAGCGACTCCAACTTCCTCGAGGAGGACCGCGCGGCCAGGCGGCGGGCGGCCCGCGCCGGCGGCGACGACGGGTCCGGCGGGGTCGCGGCGCCGCCACGGCCGGAGCCGACCGACCCGTCGCGGCAGTTCCGCAACAAGCCGGCCTGGCAGCGGGCGGTCGTGCTGGCCGCCGGGTCGTTCACCCACTTCGTGGTGGCGCTGGTGCTGATCTGGGTCGTCCTGGTCGCGATCGGCATCGGCACCGGCCAGGCGACCACCACCGTCCAACGGACCGTGCCGACCACCCAGAGCGGCAGCCCGGCCCCGGCGCAGGCGGCCGGGCTGCGGTCCGGCGACCAGATCGTGGCGATCGACGGCCGCCGGGTCGGCTCCTTCGAGGAGCTGCGCGCCGCCCTGGCCGACAAGGGCGGCGAGCGGATCACCGTCACCTACGTCCGCGACGGCCAGGAGCACGAGACCACCCTGGTGGCCGCCGACGAGAACGGCCGCGGCTTCCTCGGCTTCCAGCCGACCGAGCAGACCAGGCGGGTCGGCCCGATCGCCGCGCTGCCGCAGTCCGCCGACCTCTTCTGGGACACCACCGTCGCCACCGTCAAGGGCCTCGGCGGCCTGGTCAGCGGGATCGCCGACCGGATGAGCGCGCCGCAGCCGGAGCCGGGGGTCGGCGGCGGCGGGGGCGGCGGCGACGGCACGGGCGGTCCGATCGGCATCGTCGGCATCACCCGGCTGGCCGGCCAGGCGGTCGCCAGCAACCAGTGGGCGATCTTCATCGCCATCCTGATCCAGCTCAACATCGTGGTGGGCGTGTTCAACCTGCTGCCGCTGCCGCCCATGGACGGCGGCTACCTCGCCTTCGTCGGCTGGCAGGTGCTGACCAGGCGCGAGGTCGACCTGCGCAAGGTCGTCCCGGTCGCCGCCCTGATCGTCGGCCTGCTGGTGATGCTGACGGTGGGCCTGGTCTGGCTGGACATCACCAACCCCGTCCCCGACCCGTTCAGATAAGGAGCCCTGTGGCCTTCCCGCTCGAGTTGACCGACCTGGCGGCCGGCACGGGCCGCCGCCGCTCGCGCCGGATCAACGTCGGCAAGGTGCCCGTCGGCGACGGCGCCCCGGTCAGCGTGCAGTCGATGACCATCACCAAGACCGCCGACGTCAACGCGACCCTGCAGCAGATCGCCGAGCTGGCCGCGACCGGCTGCGACATCGTCCGTGTGGCGGTGCCCGACACCGACGACGCCGCCGCCCTGCCCGCGATCGCCAGCAAGTCGACCATCCCGGTGGTGGCCGACATCCACTTCCAGTGGAAGTACGCCATGGCCGCGATCGAGGCCGGCTGCGCCGGGGTGCGCATCAACCCCGGCAACATCAAGAAGCACGACAAGGTCAAGCTGATCGCCCAGGAGGCCGCCGCCCGCGGCATCCCGATCCGGGTCGGCGTCAACGCCGGCTCGCTGCAGAAGGAGCTGCTGGCCAAGCACGGCGGGCCCACCCCGGAGGCCCTGGTCGAGTCCGCCATGTTCGAGGTCGGCATCCTCGAGGAGGTCGGCTTCGGCGCCGTCAAGATCTCGGTCAAGCACCAGAACCCCGCCGCCATGATCGCCGCCTACCGGCTGCTCGCCGCCCGCTGCGACTACCCGCTGCACCTCGGCGTCACCGAGGCCGGCACCCCCAGGGACGGCATCGTCAAGTCGGCGGTGGGCATCGGCGCCCTGCTGGCCGAGGGCATCGGCGACACCATCAGGGTGTCGCTGACCGCCCCGCCGGTCGAGGAGGTCAAGGCCGGCAACGCCATCCTCGGCGCCCTCGGGCTGCGGCCCAAGAAGCTCGACCTGGTCGCGTGCCCCTCCTGCGGCCGTGCCGAGGTGGACGTGTTCGCGCTCGCCAACGCCGTCGAGGAGCGCATGGCCGAGATCGAGGCGCCGATGCGGGTGGCGGTCATGGGCTGCATCGTCAACGGGCCCGGCGAGGCCCGCGAGGCCGACGTCGGCGTGGCCTCCGGCAAGGGGAAGGGCCAGATCTTCCGCCACGGCCAGGTGGTCCGCACCGTGCCGGAGGCCGAGATCGTCGACGCCCTCATGCACGAGGCCAAGCTGCTGGCCGAGGAGTACAAGGCGGCCGGCGCCGCGCCGGGCACGCCAGAGGTCCTGCGGGGCTGACGTGCTCCGGTCCAGGGCCGGCGGGAACCGGAGCGGGGGGGACGCCCGGGCGGCGGGGCTCGAGGTGCGTCCGCTGGGGCGCGACGACCAGGCCGTCGCGCTGGCGATGCTGGACCGCAACCCGGTCAGGGACGTGTTCATCGCCAGCCGCATCGTCCACGACGGCGCCCTGACCTCGTTCGGGCCGAGCCCGCTGTGGGGCGCCTTCGACGACCGGCAGGAGCTGCGCGGCCTGCTGCACGTCGGGCCCAACCTGGTCCCCGCCGTCGACGACGCCGCCGCCTGCGAGGCCCTGGCGCCCGCCGCCAGCGGGCTGTACCTGGCCCGCATGATGGTCGGTGAGCGCACCACCGTGGAGCTGCTCTGGTCGCGGATCGGCCCCAGCTACCCGGCCCCGCGCGAGGTCCGCACCCGCCAGCTCGTGTACGCGGTCGACCCGGGGCAGCTGGTCCACGACCCGGCCGCCAGGGCGCCCGGCGTGGCCCGCCTGGCCACCGGCAGGGACGAGGAGCGGGTGCTGCGGCTCTCGGCGGCGATGTACGCCGAGGAGATGGGGGAGAACCCGCTGGCCCGCGACCCCGACGGGTACCGGCGCCGGGTGCGCATGCTCACCTCCCGCGGCTGGACCTACGTGTACGAGGTCGCCGGGGAGCTGTGGTTCAAGATGGACGTCGGCTGCGCCAGCGACCGCAGCGCCCAGATCCAGGGTGTCTACGTCCCGCCCGAGCTGCGCGGCCGCGGCGTCGGCACGGTCGCCATGGCCGCCTGCTGCGCCCTCGCCTTCGAGCGCCACCCCAACCTGTCGCTGTACGTCAACGACTTCAACGCCCCGGCGATCGCCCTCTACGAGCGCATCGGCTTCCGCCAGGAGCCCTACGACTTCCAGACGATCATGCTCCCCTGACGGTCGGCAGAGGGCGGCAGGGCTGCCGGTCCTGACCGGTTGTCCACAGCTTCGCGGCGGGGCCTCCTACCGCCGGCACGGCGGGGTAGCGTGCCGGCGATGGCGACCTCCCCAAGCTCCGCGACCGACCGCTTCCTGGTCCACCGGACGGCCCGTGCCCATCCGCGGCCGGCTGCGGCGGGCGAGCTGCTGGTGGCGGCGCCGCCCGCGGTCGCGTCGACCGGGCCGGCCGCGACCGCCTGGCTGCAGTACCTGGTGCCCCTGCTCGGCGGCGCCGGGTCCTTCGCGTTCCTGCTCGCCGTCCCTGGGCCGCGGCACCCGTGGCTGGTGGTCGCCGTGGTCGGGACCGCGGTCGCCTCGCTGGCGCTGGGGCTGGCGCTGCGCCTGGCGGAGCGGCGGGCCGCCCGCCGGGCCAGGCGCCGCGAGCGGTCCCGCTACCTTGCCCACCTGGCACGGACCGAGGCGGCGGCCGGGGACCTGGCCGCCGCCCAGCGCGCCGCCGCCGACCACCAGCACCCCGACCCGCCGCGCCTGCTGGCGCTGACCGGCCGCGCCGAGCGGCTGTGGGAGCGACGCCCGGCCGACGACGACTTCCTCACCGTGCGGGTCGGCCGCGGCCCGGTGCCGCTGGCCGCGCCGCTGCGGCTCGCCGCAGCCGCCGGCCCGCTGGTGGAGCACGACCCGGAGCTGCTGGCCGCCGCCGAGGCGCTGGTCCGGCGCGCCGGCTGGCTGCCGGACGCGCCGGTCGCCGTCCCCCTGCGGCGGCTCGGCGTCGTCGCGGTCAGCGGCCCGCGCGACCGCGTGCGGGCCCTCGCCCGCGCCATGGTGTGCCAGCTCGCCGTCCTCCACGCGCCCGACGACCTGCGCATCCTCGGCGGGTTCCCGCCCGCCGCCCTGCCCGCCTGGGAGTGGCTCAAGTGGCTGCCGCACGCCCGGGACCCGGCGCCCGGGGTGGACGGCCCGCCCGCCTGCCTGCTCGCCGCGACCCCCGGGCAGCTCGCCGCGCTGCTCGACCGCGAGGTCCGCCGACGCCCCGCCGCCGGCCCGGCGGACGGCGCCAGCCAGCCGCCGCCCGCCGGCGGGCCACGCCGGCCGCACCTGGTGGCGGTGGTCGAGGTCGACCAGGGTGACCGCCGAGCCTCGGGGGTGCCGCCGCTCGAGGAGCTGCTCGACCGGGCGGTGGAGGCCGGCGCCGGCGTGGTCTGGCTGACCGACGAGCCGGCCGGCGAGCCGTCGGAGCTGGCCGCGCGGCTGCTGCTCGACGAGCACGGCTCGGCCACGTTCGAGGAGACCGCCCCGGGCGGCCGCCGGATCGGCGCGATCCGTGCCGACGCCCTCGGTCCCGCCCTCTGCGAGACGGTCGCGCGGCGGCTGGCGCCGTTACGGCTCGACCGGCGGCCCGGTGTGGTCGAGCCCGGACCGGTCCGCCTGCTCGACCTGCTCGGCGCGGCCGGCGCCCCGGGCGGCCCGGCCGGGTGGCGGCAGCAGGCGGACCGCTCCGGGCTGCTGCGGGTCCCGGTCGGCGTGCGGCCCGGCGGCGAGCCGGTCCTGCTCGACCTCAAGGAGGCCGCCGAGGGCGGTGTCGGCCCCCACGGCCTGGTGGTGGGCGCGACCGGTTCCGGCAAGAGCGAGCTGCTGCGCACCATCGTCGCCGGCCTGGCCGCCACCCACCCGCCCGAGCTGCTCGCCTTCGTGCTGGTCGACTTCAAGGGCGGCGCCGCCTTCGCGAGCCTGGCCGCGCTGCCCCAGGTGGCCGGGCTGATCACCAACCTCCAGGCGGACCTGTCGACGGTCGACCGGGCGCGGGCGGCCCTCCAGGGGGAGCAGGAGCGGCGCCAGCGCCTGCTGCGCGAGGCCGGCAACCAGCCGGACCTGCGCGCCTACGCGGCCAGGCGGGCGGTCGACCCCACCCTCCCCGCGCTGCCGCACCTGCTGGTGGTGGTCGACGAGTTCGGCGAGCTGCTGGACGCCCGGCCCGACTTCCTCGACCTGTTCGTGGCCGTCGGTCGGGTCGGCCGCAGCCTCGGCATGCACCTGCTGCTCGCCTCCCAGCGGCTGGACGAGGGCCGCCTGCGCGGCCTCGACGGCCACCTGCGCTACCGGGTCTGCCTGCGCACCTTCAGCGCCGCCGAGTCGTCGGCCGTGCTCGGCACCGCCGACGCCTACCACCTGCCGCCGGCCCCCGGCGCCGCCCTGCTGAAGGTCGACGCCGCCGCGCCGCGGCGCTTCACCGCCGCGCTGGTGTCGACCGGCCACCGCAGCGCCCGGGCCGGCCCCAGCCCGCCCCGCGTGGTCCCGTTCGCCCCCACCCGCCAGGCCACCGCGCCCGCGCCGGCGCCGCACCCTGGCCCGGCCGACAGCGTTGCGCCCGCGCCAGCGCCGCAGCCCGGCAGGGCCCACGGCCTCAGGTCCGCGCCAGCACCGGGGGCCGGCGCGGCCGACCGCGCCGGGATGCCGGCCCCGCCCGGGCCGTCCCCGGCCGGGCCGCCGGACCCGCCTCCCGGCCGGACCGACCTCGAGCTGCTGGTCGCGGGCCTGGAGGGCGCCGGGCGGCGGGTCCACCAGGTCTGGCTGCCGCCGCTGGGGACCGCGGTCCCGCTCGACGGCCTGCCGGCCGCCGGCACGGCCGGCTGGCTGCGGGCGCCGGTCGGCCTGGTCGACCGGCCGCTGGAGCAGGCCCAGGAGCCGCTGGTGCTCGACTTCTCGGGCGCCGCCGGGCACCTGGCGGTCGTCGGCGCGCCACGGACCGGCAAGAGCACGCTGCTCTGCACGGTGGTGGCCGCCCTGGCCGCCGCGCACCGGCCGGACGAGGTGCAGCTCTACGGGATCGACCTCGGCGGCGGGCTCCTGCACCGGCTGGCGGGGCTGCCGCACGTCGGCGCCGTCTGCGGGGCGCGGGAGCCCGACCGGGCCCGCCGGCTTGCCCGGGAGCTGCGCGCCCTGGTCGCCGAGCGCGAGCGGCGCTTCCGCGACCTCGGCCTCGACAGCATGGCCGCCTGGCACGACCTGCGCCGGGCCGGGCTCGACCTGGGCCCCTACGGCGAGGTCTTCCTGCTGGTCGACAACTGGGGCGCGCTCGCCCGGGAGCTGCCGGAGCTGGAGGCCGCCTTTGGCGAGCTGGCGGCCAGCGGCCTCCACTACGGCGTACACCTGGTGCTGGCGGCCAACCGCTGGGCCGACCTACGGCCCGGGCTGCGCGACAACCTCGGGGGCCGCCTGGAGCTACGCCTCAACGACCCGCTGGAGTCCGAGCTGGGCAGGAGCGCCGCGGCGGCCCTGCCGGCGGTGCCCGGCCGCGGCCTCGTCCACGGCGGCCTCCAGTTCCAGGCCGCCCTGCCCGGCCCGCCCGCGGCGATCCGGGCGCGGGCGCTCGCCGCCCCCGGCGGCGCCGCGGCGCCGCCGCTCCGGCTGCTGCCCGAGCTGCTGGGGGAGGGGGCGCTGCCCGCTCCGGCGCCGGGCGCGGAGCCCCCGGAGGGGATCCCGTTCGCGGTCGAGGAGCACCGGCTGGAACCGGCCTGGCTCGACCTGTTCCGGGGGCCGCCGCACTTCCTGATCCTCGGCGACGCCGAATGCGGCAAGACGGGCCTGCTGCGCCTGCTCGCCCGCGGCCTGGCCGCCCGCCACCCGCCCGACGAGGTGGCGCTGCTGGTGGTGGACCAGCGCCGCGGCCTGCTCGACCTCGCCGGCCTGCCGCACCTGGCCGGCTACGCCGCCGACGCCGGCACGGTCGCGGAGCTGGCCGGCCACCTCTACGAGCGCCTCTGCGGACGCCTGGCCGGCCGGGACCACCACCGCGCGGGCGACGCCACCGGCCACCGGCCGCCCGCCGACCACCAGCGGCTGGTCCTGTTCGTCGACGACCACGACCTGCTGCCGTCGGTGACCGCCGGCCTGCTCGCACCCCTCGCCGACCTGCTCGCCCACGGCGCCGAGCTCGGCTTCCACCTGGTGCTCGCGCGCGCCGTCGCCGGCTTCGCCCGCAGCGCCTTCGAGCCGGTGCTGCAGCGGCTGCGCGAGCTGGGCGCGCCGGGGCTGGTGATGAGCGGTGACCCGCAGGAGGGGCCGCTGCTCGGCGGCCACAAGGCGGAGCCGCTGCCCGCCGGCCGCGGCCTCCTGGTGCGCCGCAGGCGGCCGGCCACCCTGGTGCAGGTCGCCCTCTGCCAGCCACCCGACCGCGCCGGCCGCCGGCCGGCCGGCGCCGCCGCGCCCACCGACGGCCTCCCGCCGCTAGCCGTCGGCCGCTGATGCCCGTCCTGCTGGTCACCATCGCCGGGCCGGCCGCCCACCGCGACCTGGCGGTCCCCGCCGACGTGCCCGTCGGTGACCTGCTCGCCCCGGTCGCCGCGGCCCTGGCAGAACCGTACCAGG
>Ga0081538_10000593_pt1 | contig 40121 bp, 34 predicted proteins | sample TabmetS5T2R1_FD_71022 | JGI IMG/M metagenome (GOLD analysis project Ga0081538, IMG submission 71022) | Tabebuia heterophylla rhizosphere microbial communities from the University of Puerto Rico - S5T2R1 | ecosystem: Host-associated > Plants > Roots > Rhizosphere ... | reverse complement strand
CCCGACCTGGTGCTGACCATCGGCTTCTTCAGCCACGTCGACATCGCCTGGGACGACCCACAGACCGCGCTGTTGCTGCGCCGGCTGGCGTCGTTCTGCCGGCTGGTGCGCTTCGACCGGCGCGGCACTGGCGCCTCCGACCCGCTGCCGCCGGGTCCGCTACCGGCCTGGGAGGCCTACGCCGAGGAGCTGGTCGCGGTCATGGACGCGGTCGGCTCTCAGCGGGCCGCGCTGCTTGTCACCGGCCCCCAGGCCGGCGCGATGGCGCTGTTCTTCGCCGCGGCCAGGGCGGAGCGCACCGCCGCGCTGGTCCTGGTCGACGCCACCGCCCGCTACCTGGCCGCCGACGACTACCCCATCGGGCTGGCGCCCGAGGCCGCCGAGGCGATCGTCGCCCGCAGCGAGGAGCTGTGGGGGACCGAGGCGTACACCGAGATCTTCGCGCCGAGCCGGGCTGATGATGATTGGTTTCGGCGCTGGTCGGCCAGGCTCCAGCGGGCCATGGCCAGTCCCCGGGTGGTGCAGGCCTCCGCGCGGACGATGCTGGAGGTCGATGTCCGTTCGGTCCTCCCGCAGGTCCAGGCGCCCACCCTGGTGCTCCATCACCGGGACCTTCAGGTGCTGCCGGTGGCGCACGGCCGCTACCTGGCCGAGCACATCGGTGGGGCCAGGCTGGTCGAGCTGCCCGGCGACCAGATGCTGTGGTGGGACCAGCCGGACCTGGTGCTGGAGGTGGTTGAGGAGTTCCTGGTCGGGGCGCGTCACAGCGTCGAGCCCACCCGCGTGCTGGCGACGGTGTTGTTCACCGACATCGTCGGCTCCACCCGGCGGGCCGCTAAGCTCGGTGACCGCCGCTGGCGGGAGCTGCTGGACGTGCACGACCAGCTGGCCGGCCGGCTGGTCGGGCAGTGGGGCGGGCGGCTGGTCAAGACCACCGGCGACGGGGTGCTGGCGACCTTCGACGGGCCCGGCCGGGCGATCGGCTGTGCGGCCGCGCTGCGGAACGAGCTGGGCGAGATCGGCGTCCAGGTCCGGGCGGGGCTACACATCGGTGAGGTCGAGCTGCGCGGCGATGACGTGGGCGGGATCGCCGTCCACATCGCCGCGCGGGTCATGGCTACCGCCGGCGCCGGCGAGATCGTCGTGTCCCGGACCGTCCATGACCTGGTCGCCGGCTCCGAGGTCGTCCTGCGCGACCGTGGCAGCCAGCAGCTGAAGGGCGTCGAGGGCGACTGGCAGTTGTTCGTGGTCGGCAGCTGACTGATGGGGTCATCGCCATCTCAGCAAGGCTGACTGCCGGGGATTGAGTTGGCCGACCCGGATCAGGCTGATCAGTGCGCTCGTTTACCGCGATGCAGCACCTGGGGTAGCGAGGCCGGTCGGCGACCGGTGAGTTCGGCGACCGCGTCGGACCTCGTCTCCCAACGACCCTGCCGGATGGATTCGAACATGGTGGTGTAGGCGTAGGTCCACCAGAGTGCCTCGCCGCGGCGCAGGAGCATACCGGCGAACTCGGCCGGCGTGGTCTCGGTGTAGCGGTATCCGGCCATCGCGGCGACCGCGTCGACGGGGAGGCTGTCCGGGCCCGTCACGTTGTGGTGCCGGCCGGTCGGTTCGCCCAGAGCCAGCGCGGCCAGGCAGCGCGCCACATCCTCGCGGGCAACCAGCGAGACGCGGCCTTCGGCGGCCGGGAGCGCGACCGCACCGTCGTCCGGGTCGCCGGTGCTGACCTGCAGCAGCAGGCGCAGGAAGAACTCGGTATACAGGCTGGCGCGGACGATCGAGTACGGGCGGTCGGAGGCGCGGAGCAGTCGCTCGGTGTCGCCGTTGGTGAACGCATAGCAAAACGGCGACTGCAGGTCCACGTCGAGGCCGCTGAGCAGCACGACGTGGCCGACCTGGCACTGGGTTGCCGCCTGAACGACGTTGTGGTGGTGGACGATCACCCGAGCCGCCTCGCCGTCGCTGGAGACGAACACCAGCGTGTCGACTCCGTCCAGCGCGGCGCGCAGCGCCGATGGATTGTCGTACGGCGCGGTGCGGCTGGACAGCGCGACGACCTCGTGTCCGCCCGCGGCAGTCAGCAGCTCCACCACCCGACCGCCGATCCGACCGGTGCCCCCAGTGACCGCGATCCTCATCGGCTCCCCGTGTCGTGTCCCGGTCTATCCGGGGTGATGTCGGGGCGGCACCTTGCGGGTGCAGACTACCAACTGGCGGTCCAGCTTCGAAGTCACCACCGAATCTGGCAGGCCGTCGGAGGGCCCAAGCCATGAAGGCCGTTGTCTACACCCGATATGGATCGCCCGACGTCCTTGGGTTCACGGACGTGGAGAAGCCCACGCCCAAGGACGGCGAGGTGCTGGTCAAGGTGCAGGCGGTATCGCTCAACCGGTCGGACTGGGAGGCGCTGCGGGGGAAACCGGCATACGCCCGCATCATGGGCCCGTTCCGTCCACGCCACCACATCCTCGGGTCGGACATCGCCGGAACGGTCGAGGCGACGGGTCGCGCGACGACGAGATTCCAACCAGGCGACAAGGTGTTCGCCGACATCCTCGGTTCCATGGGCGGGTTCGCCGAGTACGTGTGCGTGCCAGAGCGCGCCCTGGCACCAATGCCGGCCGGCATGACCTACGAGGAAGCCGCGGCCCTCCCCCAGGCGGGCGCCATCGCGCTGCAGGGCATCTGGGACACCGGGCAGGTCCAGGCTGGGCAGAAGGTGTTGATCAACGGCGCCGGTGGCGGCTCGGGCATGTACGCCGTCCAGCTCGCCAAGCTGGGTGGGGCCGAGGTCACCGGGGTGGACAACCCCGAGAAGTTGGAGTTCATCCGCTCACTCGGCGCCGACCATGTCATCGACTACACGCGGGCGGACTTCACCAGGAACGGGCGCAGCTACGAGCTGATTCTCGATCTCGCCGCCCATCGCTCCGCCCTCGCCTACCAGGGCTCGCTGGTGCCCGGGGGACGCTATCTGTATGTCGGTGGATCGGCGGCGACGCTGTTGCAGGTGCTGGTCGTGGGGCCGTTGCTCGGAAGGGCCGAGGGCAAGAAGCTGCGACTCCTCGCCGTTCGATCAGGCGCCGAGCGCCTGGCGCCGTTGGTTGGGCTCTGCCAAGCAGGGAAGATCGCTACGGTCATCGACCGTCGCTATCGGTTGCATGAGGTGCCCGAGGCACTACGGTATCTCGGCGAAGGGCACGCCAAAGGCAAGCTCGTCGCCATCGTCGAGTAGCTATTGGCGGGCAGGTCGGCGGATCGCCCGGTCCAAGGGACCTAGAGGTCGGCCCAGCCCGGACCAGCGGGCCTGGGTGGGTCAACCGGTTGGCGTCGGCTGTCAGCCTCGACCCAGGGTCGGGTTCTGGAGATGGTCGCCACGGCCAGCCAAGCGGCGCCGGGCGGCCAGGCCCGGTCAAGGAGGTGCCCCCGGTGGGCAGGATCGTGGTTGGCGTTGATGGCTCGCCCGCCGCCCGGCGGGCGCTTGGCTGGGCGGCCACCGAGGCCCGCCTGCGGCAGGCGGTGCTGGAGGTGGTGCACGCCTACCATGCCAGGCAGCTGGCGGCGCCGGTCTATTTCGGCTCCACCCATAGCTGGCATGCGGCGGTCGGGGCGGCTGGCCAGCCCCAGGTGGAGCTGACGGCGTCGGTGCAGGCCCCCATGGCCCCGCGACAACATTCGTGCCGTCGTGCTCTTACGGGGACGTGGCGCGGGTCAGCATGACCGAGTGACCGTGAGTGACCGCCGGGAGCACGATCCGGCCGCGGGTCAGGGGGCCGTTGCAGCTCCCAGGTCATGCGGCTAGCTCGGTCGAGTCATAACCTGGTCGATCAGCGGTTCTCGGTTGGTAGGGCGGGGGCGAAAAAGTCGATGAGCAGCTTTGTGACACGCTCAGGCTCGTCGTGATGCACCCAGTGCGACGCATCGGCCAGGCGCTCGACACGGTCGAGGTTGGGCACATCGTCGTGATCGGGCTCGGCTAGTTCCGGGCCGAGGTAGCGATCGCGTTGCCCCCAGATGACCAGCGTGGGCGCCGAGATTGGGCGAAGCGCCGCTTCGGCGCGCTTGGGCGGGGTTCGCACCGAGGACCGGTAGTAGTTGATCATCCCGGTTGCCGCGCCTGGCTGCGACCACGCCTCGACGTACCGATCGATCTCCTCCGGCGTGTACGCCGGGTGGGCGTCGCGCAGAAAGTTCCGGAAGAAATGCCAGTTGTTGGCGTGCACGACGCTTTCGGGCAGCTCTGGGAGGTCGAAGAAGAAGAAGTACCAGGACTTGCGGAGCTGGCCCGGGTGATGCAGTCCCTGCGAGAGCTTCCGCGGATGGGCCGCGTTGAGGATGGCGAGGCGGTCCACGACCTCGGGGTGGTTCATCGCGGTGGCCCAGGCGACGGATCCGCCCCAGTCGTGACCGACCAACAGCGCGGACTCGGCACCGCGTTCTTGGATGAGACCGCGGATGTCGGCGGTCAGCTGGCCGATGTCGTAGGCCGCGACGCCGTCCGGCCGCGATGACAGGTTGTAGCCGCGCATGTCGGGCGCAACCACCCGGAATCCCGCCGCCGCGAGCGGCTGGATCTGCTGCCGCCAGCCGTACCAGAACTCGGGGAAGCCGTGCAGCAGAATGATCAGCGGCCCATCGCCGGTCTCGACGTAATGCAATCGCGCGTCGCCGACCTCGGCGTAGCCCTCACGAAGGTCGCCGCCTGTGCGGTCCTCGGTTCTGCTCATTGCGCCTCCCTGGCAGTAGGGTCAGCGGGGACGCTAACGATTTCAACCGCCGCATCGAACCAGGGAGACACCCTGGTGGTTCCCCTGGTCTGCCCCGTCCGCAGGCCCAGTGAGGTCGTGCACGCCGCGCAAGACGTCCTGCCCGTGCATCGCTGGTCGAGCTGGCTACCGGTCCTGGCGCTCGTCGCCCTGACCCCCTAGGCCAGCACCCGCAGATCCTCCTGCGGTGGCATCTGCCAGGGCAGGCCGAGCGAGCCAAGACCAGGGCATCGACCAGGCACTCCCACGGGCGCGACCGCGGACCCGAAGCGCGACCCTGACCAGGTAGTCCAACAAGCGTGAGGAGGCGCTTATGGCTGCTTCGACCTCGAACCAGGCATCGCCGGCGTCCAGCGGCCCGCCCACCCCCCAAGGCCCCGGCTCCGCCTCCGGGGCACCGAACCTCCCAGCCGGGTTCACCGACACCTTCACCAGCCGCTACATCGACACCGGACAGCTTCGCCTGCACGCCGTCATAGGCAAGGAGGGGCCGCCGCTGCTGCTGGTCCACGGCTGGCCCCAGACCTGGTACGCCTGGCGCATGGTCATGCCGACCCTCGCCCGGGACTTCCAGGTCGTCGCGGTCGACCAGCGCGGGATCGGGCTGTCCGACAAGCCCCGGGGCGGCTACGACACCGGCACCCTCGCCAGCGACCTGGTCGCGCTGATGGACGCCCTCGGCCACCAGCGGTTCGCCATGTACGGGACCGACGTCGGGATGCCGATGGCCTATGCCCTGGCCGCGGATCACCCCGAGCGGCTGGAGCGCCTGGTCGTCTCCGAGGCCCCGCTCCCGGGCGTGACGCCCTCACCCCCGCTGTTCCTTCCCCCGCTGCTCAACGCCCGGCTCTGGCACCTCGCCTTCAACCAACTCCCCGCCGAGGTGAACGAAGCGCTCGTGAGGGGACGGGAGGACATCTTCTTCGGCGCGGAGTTCGACGCCTCCGCCGGGGCCAACAAGCTGCCCGAGGACGCCGTCAGGCACTACATCGACACGCTCGCCGCTGACCCCGACGCCCTGCGCGGCAGCTTCGGCTTCTACCGGGCGATCCCCACCACCACCGCCCAGAACCAGCAGCGCAAGGAACGGCGGCTGACCCTGCCCGTGCTGGCCATCGGCGGCGCGGAAAGCTCCGGAGACATGGTCGGGGCCACGATGCAGCTCGTCGCCGACGACGTGCAGACCCTGGTCCTTCCCGACTGCGGCCATTGGGTCGCCGAGCAGGCTCCCGAGGAGCTGCTAGCCGCGCTGACCGCGTTCCTGGCCCCGTACCGGGACGGGCCGGCCACAGCGGCCGACCGCGGGCCGCGCGCTGCCGTGGACTAGCCGCCGTCCCGAGCCCCGATCAAAGCCCACGGCACGAAGGAGGAATGGTCATGGCGGTCCAGCAGGCGCCGGGACTCTGGCGCACCGATCTCCAGCAGCAGGATCTCAGCGTCCCGGGCCACGAGGTGGTCCAGGCGCGCGTCGACATCGGCCCGGAAGCGCCATTGGTCAAGCATACCCATCCCGGCGAAGAGGTCATCTACATCCTCGAAGGGTCGCTGGAGTACCAGATCGAAGGCCAACCGCGCAAGACGTACAACGCCGGCGACGCCTTGACCGTCCCGGCCGGAGTGGTCCACGCGGTGCGCAACGTCGGCGGCGGCAACGCGGCCGAGCTCGCCACCTATGTCGTCGAGAAGGGCAAGCCGATCATCACCCTGGTCGAGTGAGCGCCAGCCTATCGTGGGGATGCCCCGCCAGCCAGGCGGCCCTCCCAACGTCAGCCGGGCCGATCTGGTCGATCCCGAGGGCAGCATGCACCTGGTCAGCATGACCGTGGGCTCAGCGGAACCCTATCGTTCTGACAGGAACAACCAGTGGGCTGATCGACCACCAAGCCACACCCACCAAGGAGGCACGCATGTCTGTGCGGACCGAACACGCCGCGGCCGTTGAAGCGATCCGCCCCCTCCAGGTCAGCTTCCCCGACGAGGACCTGGTCGAGCTGCGCCGGCGCATCGATGCGACCAGGTGGCCCGAGCGCGAGACGGTCGACGATGACTCGCAGGGCGTGCCGCTGGCGACCATGCAGGAGCTCGCCCGCTACTGGGCGACGGACTACGACTGGCGCCCGTGCGAGGCGAAGCTGAACGCGTTGCCGCAGTTCATGACCGAGATCGACGGCCTCGACATCCACTTCATCCACGTCCGCTCGCAGCACGAGGACGCGCTCCCGCTGATCGTCACCCACGGCTGGCCCGGCTCGATCATCGAGCAGCTGAAGATCATCGGGCCCCTCACCGATCCGACGTCGCACGGCGGCAGCGAGGCGGACGCGTTCCATGTGGTGATCCCCTCCCTGCCAGGTCACGGATTCTCGGCCAAGCCAACCGCCACCGGCTGGGACCCGGTGCGGACCGCGCGCGCCTGGGTCGTGCTGATGAACCGCCTGGGATACGCCGAGTTCGTGGCCCAGGGCGGCGACTGGGGTGCGGCCGTGACCCAGGCCATGGGTATGCAGGCGGCTCCCGGGCTGCTCGGCATCCACTCCAACATGCCCGGCACCGCCCCCCCAGAGGTCGTCAAGGGCTTCGAGACCGGCGACCCGCCGCCGTCCGGTCTCTCGGACGAGGAGCGAACCGCCTACGAGCAGCTGCGCGCCTTTTACGCCAAGCACGTCGCCTACGCGCTCATCATGGGGACGCGTCCCCAGACGCTGTACGGACTGGCCGACTCGCCGGTCGATCTCGCGGCCTTCATGCTCGACCACGGCGACGGGACCGGTCAGCCGGGCCTGGTCAAGCAGGTCCTGGAGGGGACGCTCCAGAGCGACCTCACGCGAGACGATCTCCTCGACAACATCACGCTCTACTGGCTGACCAACACGGGGGTCTCCGCCGCCCGCCTGTACTGGGAGAACAAGGCCGACTTCTTCGACGCCAAGGCCATCACCATCCCGTTCGCCATCAGCGTGTTCCCCGACGAGCTGTACCAGGCTCCCCGCAGCTGGGCCGAGCGCGCCTACCCGGACAACCTCATCCACTACAACCGGCTCGACCGAGGCGGCCACTTCGCCGCCTGGGAGCAGCCCCAGCTGCTCTCGGAGGAGCTGCGGGCCGCCTTCAGGTCACTGCGCTAGTCGGCACGGGGGCGGCGCGTCACCGCGCGCGCCGCCCCCCGGCGACCCCGGCGGGAGCTCGGGACGGCCCTGACCCGTTCCTGGGGAACGATGTGCCCAAGGTCCGCCTGGCCACCGCCTGTGAGCAGGCGGGGCTCCCCATGGAGGTGATCATGGCGGCCATCCGGGCGGGGCGGCGTATCGTTGCGGCATGGCGTCGAGCACAGCGCTGGGTGAGTACCTGCGGGCACCCCGGCGCCGGAGCCCTAGCCAAGATCGACGCCAACTACGCGCTGTTCGCCACCGGGTTCACCCCGACGCCCGAGTCGGGCAACGCGGTCCGCGCCCACGCTCAAGCCCTCAAGGACGCACTCAGCGTGTGGCGCGCCGACCACGACTACTACAACTTCCTCGAGACGCCGGCCGAGGCAGACGTCGCGCTCCCGAGCGCCTCCTACCAGCGGTTGCGAGAGATCAAGGCCAGGTACGACCCTGACCAGGCGATCATCTCCACCCACCCTGCCCGGCCGACCGGGCGCTGACTGGGTGAATCGGCGCGCCGGGTGACTCCTCATGGCCGACCCGGACGGGCCGTTGGGTGGGGATGGAGGCGGGTTACGGTGATGTGCATCCACGCAGAGGCTTGGAGCTACTCGCCGATGACGCGCAGGTTGTACGCCGCTCTGAGCTCGGGAATCCAGTCGTCGAAGAACCTGATGCCGTGCGGCCCACCAAGGCGATTCAGCTCCTCGAGCCCGATCGGCCCTTGGCGTAACCGGTCGCCGAAGTCCTTGAAGAAGAGCTCGAATCCACCCGGCGTGTACAGCTCGATGATGCGCGCCGGCTCGGGCCCCGCGTTCCACATGGTGTGGGGGATCCGGCGAGGCTTCAGCACCCAGCAACCCGGTGTCGCCTTGACGACCTCGTCGCCAACCCGGGCGTGCATCTGCCCCTCCAGCACATAGAGCCAGACATCGTTCTTGTGCACGTGTGGCGGGAGGAGCAAGCCCGGCTCGAACGGCTGCTCGATGATCGAGATGGCCCCGTTCGTCTCCTCGCCGTACAGCTTGATGAGGACGCCGTTGGCGTCGTCACCCTCATCGTTGGCGACCAGCGTCTTGCCCTTGATGCGTTCACCCATCGCGCACCTCCTTGGCGTTCCTGACCGTAGCGCAGGTCGGTGATCCCAGGACCAGCGTCTCCCCAGGGTCAGTCCCGCGCTCGCCGCCGGGTATGATCTCGGTCGTGACCAGGAGTGGGAATGGGGCTGGTGCCGCAGGTCGCGCGTGATGGCCGGCGGTGCCGCTGATGGCGTCATCCGGGAGGAGCTCCCGGACGACACCCTCCTCGTATTCCTGTCCGACACCCACATTGGCGGCGCGGCCGGCAGCGACATCTTCGAGTCCGCCGTCGAGCTCACCCTGCTGCTGGAGGATCTCAACCACCACCACGGGCCCGTCGAGCTGGTGCTGGCCGGGGACTTCCTCGACCTCCTGCGCATGGAGGGTGATAGCAGCGGCGATCGGGTGGCCGCGACCATCGCCCGCCCCGAGTACCGGGAGCTGTTTCGGGCGCTGCAAGCCTTCGCGGTCGCCCCTGGCCACCGGGTGGTGTACCTGGTCGGGAACCACGACGCCGAGGTCTGGTGGAACCCCCAGATCCGGCGATCCCTTAACGAGGCAGGGCTCGTTGACGTGTTTGGGCTGTCGTACACAGCCAGCTTCAGGTCCCTTCCCGCACAGCTGGTCTACTGCGAGCACGGCAACCAGTTCGACCCGGCCAACACCATCGTTGACTACGCCAACCCGCTCGACACGCCGGTCGGCACCCATGTGCTCACCGAGATGATCCGTCCGATCGGGTCCGGGGCGGCCACCACCGTCGGCCTCAACCTGCGGGAGGTGAGCTACGTCTTCCCGGTCGCCGCACATCCCGGCCCGGCCGAGTGGATCGCGGGGCGCATCTTCTACCAGTTCCTCGGACAGGTCCTCCGGTGGCTCCTGGTTCTCCTGGGCTTCCTGGCCGTGGCCTACCTCGCCTATGAGGGGATCAGCGGTGGGTCGCCGGTGTTGCGCTCCGTCCTGACTGAGACGACCTACGGCGTGGCGGTGCTGGTCTTCGCCCTCGCGGTCGTGTTCTTCATCAGCCGTCGGACGACCCAGGACGTCCTCACCACCCTGGCCGCGCGGTTCCCATGGCTGGCGCCCGGGTCCGAGCGGAGCCGGGAGGAGCGGGCGATCCGCCAGCTCCTGGAGGACGGCCGGTCACCACCGATGGCGCCGGACATGTCGGGCCCGGCGCCGGCCGTGTTCGTTTCCGGTCATACTTATGCCCCGGCAATCTCGGAGCTGGCCCGAGCCGACGGGAGCAGAACGGTGATCGTCAACACTGGCTGCTGGCTCCGCCAGCTCCAGCCCGTGCCGGCCTGGCTTGGCGGGCCGCCCGTGTTCGTGCCCACCTTCGTCCACTCCCACGCCCGCGTCCGATGCGGCCCGGAGGGTGTGTCGGTGGAGCTGTGGGACCATCCCAGGCCCGCCGAGCGGCGGTTGCCCTGGATCGAACGGGTCGCGATCGCCGGCCGGATGCCGCCCCAACCACCAGCCACCGAGCCCCGACTGGTCGCCCGGCGGACGGTCGTCCGCCGACCACCGCTCGTAAACGGGGCTCCTCGATGACCGCGGCGCAGGGCGGAGGCGAGTACCTGGACCGGGATCAGTTCGAAGCCCTGGTCATCGGCAGCGGCTTCGGGGGCGCGGTGGCGGTGTGCCGGCTCGCCCAAGCAGGGGTCGATGTGGCGGTCGTCGAGCGCGGTCGGCGCTGGCCGCCCGGGAGCTTCCCCCGCGACCTGTCCCGGCTGGATGCCGGCTGGCTGTGGCTGTGCGACCAGGGCCTGTATGACGCACGGCCGCTGAACGACATCCTGGCGGTGCAGGCGGCCGGCTACGGCGGCGGGTCGCTGGTCTATGCCAACGTCGCCATGCGCCCGCCCCAGGAGGTGTTCGACCGGTTCTGGCCCGAGCCGTACAGTCGGGCGGCGCTGGAGCCGTACTACGACCTGGTGGCGCACATGCTCGACGTCCAGCCGGTCCCTGCCGACCCGCGAACGGGCCAGCTGCCCCCCAAGACCCGGCTCATGGCCCAGGCCGCCGGTCTGCTCGGGCAGGCCGCCGGCTTCTTCCACCCCAACCTGGCCGTGCGGTTCGAGGGGGACGGGCCGAACCGGTTTGGAGTCCCCCAGAAGGCGTGCACCTTCTCTGGCCAGTGCGACATCGGCTGCAACGAGGGCGCCAAGAACACCCTCGACCTGAACTACCTGGCCCTCGCCGAGCAGCACGGCGCGAGCGTCGGCACCCGCACCGAAGCAGTCCACATCGCTCGTGCCGGCGACGGCTACCAGGTCCGCCTGCGCGAGCACGGCCAACCCGGCGCCGGCCGCGAGGGCGTCGCCCGTGACGTCGAGGCCAGGTATGTGTTCGTCTGCGCCGGCGCCCTTGGCACCACCGAGCTGCTGCTGCGCAGCCGCGACCAGTATCGGACGCTGCCCGATCTGCCGTCTGCTCTCGGGCATGGCTACTCCGGCAACGGCGACTTCCTCAGCTTCGGCGACGGCCTGCGTGAGCTGGCCGAGCCGAGCAACGGCCCCACGATCACCACGGCGGCGCTGCTGCACACCGGGACCATTACCGACGAGCAATGGTTCGTCCTGGAGGAGGGTGGCTACTCCGAGCACCTGGCCAAGCTTGTCCGCACCCTGCACGTCTCACGGCTCCCGGCGTCTGCGGCGCGGCTGGTCGGCGCCAGCACTCGCCGGGTCCTTGGCACCGCGCGGGACTTCGGCGCGGCGCTTGACGATGAGGCGGCCCACACCGCCGTGCTGCTGGCCATGGGAGGGGACCGAGCCGACGGCCGGATCGAGCTGCGGGGCCCGCGGCACCGGCTGCACGTGACCTGGGACGTGACCCGCAACGACCCCCTCTACGAGGCCGAGCGGGCCGTCTCTGGCCAGGTGGTCCGGGCCCTCGGTGGCCGCCCGTTCGGCACCCCGACCTGGCGGCTGTTCCGTCAGCCGGTGACCGTGCACAACCTCGGCGGGGCCCGGATCGGCATCGACCCCGAGCATGGCGTGGTCGATGCCGACGGGGAGGTCTTCGGACACCCGGGCCTGTATGTCCTGGACGGCGCGGCGCTGCCCGGAGCGACCGGAGCCAACCCGTCCTCCACCATCGCCGCCGTCGCCGAACGCTGCATCGAGGCGGCCGTGCGGCGCATCACCGGCCGCCACGACTGGGTCGCGCCCCAGCGCGCCGAGGTCGAGCCCCGCGATCTCCCGGAGGACCGGGCGGTGCGGGCGGTGGTCGCCCAGGGTCGCCCTCGCCGGTCCGGTCCCGGCCTGTTCTTCCGCGAGACGATGCGCGGCGGCGTCGCCATCCCCACCGACCCGCCAGGCCACGGCCGGCGACGTGTCGTCCTGCGCCTCGGGGTCCTGGTGCCGGATCTTCGGACCTTCCTCGACGACCCGGTCCACGCCGCCCGGCTCGCCGGCACGGTCGAGGTCGAGGGGCTGACCCGCGGGCCGGCAGCCGTCGACCGGGGGTCGCTGCATCTCCTGGCACGCATCCAGGGCGGTCACCGACGAACCATGGAGTACATCGTGCCCTTCGTCGACGACGGGGGCGTGAGCTGGCTGCTGCAGGGATCCAAGCAGGTCTATCGCCGGCGCGGGGTCGGTCCCTGGCGGGCCACGACCAGGATGGATGTCGCCCTGACCGCTCCTGGCGATCGCTACGACGCCTTGGCCCCCACCGGCACCGTGATGATCGGCGTCGTGGACGTGGCACGGCTGCTGCTCAGTCTTCGGCCAACCGGAGCGGCCGGTGTCGCCACCGCAGCGGCCACGCTGGTGCGCTTCGGCGGCTTCTTCGCCGGCCGGGTCCTGCGCGCCTTTCTCCCTGAAGCACGCGGCAAGTGATGAGCGACTCTGCTGCTGGGGCGGCCATGCGGGTCGTACTCTCGGACGACACCCTGCTCGTGTTCGTGTCGGATGTCCATATCGGTGGAGCGGCAGGAACGGAGATCTTCGGGTCCGCGGACGAGTTCATGGCGCTGCTGGGGAACCTGGGTGGCCATCCGGGGCCTGTCGAGCTGGTGTTGGTCGGGGACTTCCTGGACCTGCTGCGGATGGGAGACGGCGGCCGCGGCGAGGAGCTGGTCGCCGCCACGATCGCCCGCCCCGAATACCAGGAATTGTTTGCGGCGTTGCGGGGCTTCGCCAAGGGCGCTGGGCGTCGGGTGGTCTATGTGGTCGGCAACCACGACGCCGAGCTCTGGTGGAACTCCCGGACCCGGCAGGTGCTGCGTGAGGCGGGGCTGGTCGATATGTTCGCGTTGTCGTATACAGCGAGCTTCGCGTCGCTGCCCGGGCAGCTCGTCTACGCCGAGCATGGCAACCAGTTCGACCCCAGCAACACCCTGGTCGACTACGCCAACCCGCTCGACACGCCGGTCGGCGCCCACGTCGTGACCGAGCTGGTCCGCCCCATCGGCGCCGGGATCGCGGTCACCCGCGGCGTCGACCTGCGCGAGGTGAGCTACGTCTTCCCCCTGGCCGCGATTCCCCAGTGGGTCGCCGGCCGCATCTTCTACCAGTTCCTCGGCCAGGTCCTCCGCTGGCTGCTCGCCCCCCTGGTGGTGGTCTACCTCGCGTATGAGGGACTGGCGGCGGTCGTCCGAGCCTTCGGGGGGTCGCTGGCTCTCCGGCCACTGTTCCTCGAGGTGGCCTACGCCCTGGGCCTGCTGGTGGTCGCGTTCGCGGTGGTGTTCCTCATCAGCCGCCGGACAACCGCGCGGGCGGTCTCCACCATGGCCGCACAGGTCCCAGGGCAGGCGCCGGGGCCGGAGCGGTACCGCGAGGACATGGCGATCCGCGAGCTCCTGGAAGACGATCGAGCGCCGCCGATGGCCGGGACCGCCTCGCCCATGGAGATCGCGGTGTTCGTCTCCGGCCATACCCATGCCCCCGCGATGTCGGAGCTGTCGCGAGCCGATGGGCGCAGGACGGTGGTCGTCAACACCGGCTGCTGGCTGCGCCAACTCCGGCCGGTTGCCGCGCGAATGGGTGCCCCGCCCGTGTACGTGTCCACCTTCGTCCACACCCATGTCCGCGTCCGATCCGGCCAGGACGGGGTGACGGTCGAGCTCTGGAACCATCCCAGGCCAGCCCAGCGGCACCTGTCCTGGATCGAGCGCGCCGCGATCGCCGGCAGGGTACCGAGCCAGCCCACGCCCGCCGCCCAGCCACAGCTGGTGGCCCGCCAGGTGGTGACCTGCCGAGCAGGCAACCCCCCTTGACCTGCCGGCTCGGCGACCATCGCCGCACGGTAGGCTACACCAGGACTATCAGCCTCTCGCGGGGACGGCCGTCATGGAAACGCCACCGGGCCCAGAGCGGATCTCGCGCCGGCTCCGGGAGCAGTTCGCCCCCGCCTACCTGGCCATCAGCGGCTTGGTCCAGGTCCTGGTCCTCGACGCCCTCATCGCCAGGGTGGAAGACGATTACGCCGAGTACGGCGCGGTGGACTGGCTGGTCGCGGTCGCCACCTTCCTGGTGTGCGTCGACATCTGGCATGAGTACCTGATGACCGTGCTCAGCCATGTCTGGCTGCCGGGTCTGCTCGATTCCCTGGTGCCCTTCGCATTCCTGGTCACCGAGCTGCTGATGGTCCACTACGTCGGCGGAGACCTGCGGGGCTGGCTGCTGGGCTATGGGCTGGTCGCGCTTGTCGGCGTGGCCGCCTGGGCGCAGCGCAACCTCCGCATCCGGCGGTTCCCCGACGAGGAGCGCGACGTCCCGCTGGCCCTGGCGACCCGGCACTGGTACCGGGCGGCCTTGGCCGTGGCCGTGACCGCCTTCGGGTTGCTGGGCTGGCTCCTGTACGAGCCGCTCGGCTTGGGGTCCGCTCAGGTCGCGGTCGCCGCGGCCGGCTTGACCGGAGTCGTCGTGATCCTCGCCAGCTCGATCCCCATGTGGAACGAGATCCTCAGGTATGCCCGGGGCGAGACCATCGGCACCGGCCGATCGGGACAGGCGTCGCGCACGCAGCGGTCATGACCGGCCATCCCGAGACGAGGTACGCGCGGCTGGGCGAAGACCGGCTCGCCTACCAGGTGCTCGGCGAAGGGCCGCCCGACCTGGTGCTGGCCCGCCGCAGCTATGGCCACATCGACATCGCCTGGGAGGATCCCGGGATCACCCTGTTTCTCCGCACGCTGGCGTCGTTCTGCCGGCTGATCCTGTTCGACCGGCGCGGCACGGGCCCCTCGGATCCGCTCCCGCCCGACCCCCTGCCCCCATGGGAGTCGTACGCCGAGGAGTTGGCCGCGGTGTTGGACGAGGTCGGCTGCGACCAGGCGGCCATCATGGCCGAGCTGGACGCCGGCCCGACCGCGCTGTTGTTCGCCGGAACCAGACCGGAACGCACCGGCGCGCTGGTCCTGGTGCACACCTCGGCCAGGTTCGTGGCCGCCAGCGACTACCCGATCGGGGTCGCCACCGATGCCGTGAAGGAGGTGGTGGCCCAGTTCGACCAGCTGTGGGGGAGCGAAGACATGGCGGCGTTGCTGGTGCCCAGCCGGGCCAACGACCAACGTTTCCGTCGCTGGTTCGCCAAGTGGCAGCGCGCCAGCACCAGCCCCAGGGTCGCCCAGGCGTTCCTGCGCGCCATGGCAGAGGTCGACGTGCGCCCCATCCTGCCGCTGGTGCAGGCGCCGACCCTGATCCTGCACCGACGGGACTTCGGCCTGGTCCCCATCGCCCATGGCCGCTACCTGGCCGAGCACATCGCCGGGGCGAAACTGGTCGAGCTTCCAGGGTCGGACGTGGATCTCAGCTGGGAGACCCCGGAGCTGGCCCTGGACGGCATCCAGGAGTTCCTCACCGGGCTGCGGCGGACCGTCGAGCCCAGCCGCGTGTTGGCGACCGTGCTGTTCACCGACATCGTCGGCTCGACCGAGCGGGCCGCCCGGCTGGGGGATCGGCGCTGGCGGGAGCTGCTGGGGGTGCACGACGAAGTCGCCGGCCGGCTGGTCGAAGAATTCCACGGCGTGCTCGTCAAGACCACCGGTGACGGCATCCTGGCAACCTTCGACGGGCCCGGCCGGGCGATCCGCTGCGCGGCCACCCTCAGAGACGAGCTGGCTGGCATCGGCCTGGCGATCCGGGCGGGGCTGCACACCGGCGAGATCGAACTGCGCGACGGTGATGTCGGGGGGATCGCGGTGCACATCGCGGCCCGGGTGAGGGCCGCGGCCGGCTCCGGGCAGCTCCTTGCCTCCAGGACAGTCCGCGATCTGGTCGTAGGCTCCGACATCGCCATGGACGACCTGGGGGCCCGTTCGCTCAAGGGCGTCGACGGCGCCTGGCAACTGTTCGCGGCCAGCCCGTAGCGGCAATCGCCCAGGGAGCGAAGCGAGGTCTCAGTCACGTTGGCGATCTCGTTTCCAGGAGGTGCTTGAGCGTGTCGAGGTTGGCCGCCACGATGCCCGGCCAGCCGGAGATCGCGAAGGACGCGGCCCACAACCTCTCGGACCGATCCGACCGCATCGGCAAGCTCCTGCTGCGACACCTGCGCGATCAGGCGGCCCTGGGGACGGGTAAAGCGGCGGCAGCCCCAGGTCGGCTCGACCCTTCGTCTCCGGAAGGATCGCGGTCGGGCGCCAGGGCATCACGGCCAGCGCCCACCCGCAATGGCGGCTGGCAGGTAGCGCGGATTCCAGCTGGCCGGATCGACAACAGGGTGCTGGCCGTGTGGAAGATGCCTGCGACCGATCAGTGGTTCCTCACTCAACACCACGAGCGACCGGCTCGTCGGCTGTCGAAGGAGCTGGCGACGCCGCCTTGGCCTTCGTCCAGCGCTTCACCCGCTAACCACTTGCTTCGCTGTCCGTCCGGGCATAGCGTCGCCGCCGCCAGAGTGGCGGCAGATCAAGGAGGCTCACATGCTGACTGAGGAGCGGTTGATCGCGCGGGAGGGAGCCCGCTACTGGTGGCTGTTTCTGGTCTCGGGGATCCTGTGGTTGCTGATCGCCTGGATGGTCCTGCGCCTCGACTCCACCTCGATCGCCACCGTCGGGGTGCTGCTGGGGGCGGTGTTCCTCATCGCGGGGATCAACGAGGTCGGCATGGCCGCCTTGGCGCCCGGCGGCTGGAAGGTCTGGCACTACATCATGGCCGGGATCTTCCTGCTGGGGGCGCTGTGGGGGTTCATCCGGCCGGTCAACACCTTCTTCGCCCTGGCCTCGGTGCTGGGGCTGATCCTGGTCTTCTACGGCGTCTTCGAGATCATCCGGGGAGTGATGTCACGGGCGGTCAACCCCTACTGGTGGGTCAACCTGGTCACCGGGATCCTGCTGATCCTGTTGGCGTTCTGGGTGTCGGGGTCTGACCGGGTGTACGCCCTGGCCCAGCGGACCTACCTGATCTTGTTCTGGGTGGGCTTCCTGGCCCTGTTCCGGGGCTTCTCCCAGATCTTCCTGGCCTTCACCATCCGCCACGCCGGCCGCGAGGCCGCAGCCACGCTCGGGGACACGGCGGCTCCGCGCTGACGACCGAGACGTCGGGCCATCGCCTCGGCCGGATCACGCCCTAGTAGCCTGCCTTGACGTCTTGGAGGCGGAGCGGCGGCAGGTAGTGACTGTGCTGGACCTGGCCATCCTGCACCTCCAGTGCCCAGGTGGACCCCTTGGGCCAGACCAGGTTATCGCCGTCGATGTCGTGGCCGAGCAGCCGCGTCAGCGCCTCCCCGATCAGCTCCCCGTGGCTGCACAGCACCGTCTCGCTGGCCACCGGATCCAACAACAGCGCGACCAGCCCACTCGAATAGGCATCCACTCCCAATGCGTCGGCGGTCTCAACCCGCAGATCACGGTGCTCTGCCAGCGGCTGCACCGTCTGCAGGCATCGCACCGCAGGGCCGCTCAGGATCCGACTGATCGGATAGTCACGGAGCTGGGTAAGCAGACCATGGGCTTCTTGGCCGCCAGAAGCCGACAACGGCCGCAGGCTGTCCGGACCTTGCCAGGCCCGCTTGTCACCGGCATGGGCAGGACGAACCAGGTACAGCATCGCACCTCCCGCGAACCACCGGGCGCTCTCGGAAGCAGCGGCTCGACCATCGGACCGGCACCCCACTGCCACAGCACCGATCCGCTCCTTGCAGGTGCAACGTTTGCCCATCCACCGTCAGCGGCGCAACCCGCCGCCAGGGCCAGGCCATGGACCAGCTTGAATGCCCCTGGCCAGGGCTGGCCGAGCGGACCTTCAAGCGCGATCCGAGGTGTTCTGACGGTGTGGCCCTGGCCGCGGCTCAGGGGGCAGCAGTGCCGGCGCCGCGCCGGTCGCGGACGGCCGCTACCGCCTCCCGCTGGTTGAGACGGGCGCCGGCGGCGAAGACCTCGTGGAGTGGTCGGCCTCCAGGGCCTGGCGGAGCTGGGCCACCAGCTCAGTCTCCCCCCGCCGTAGCATCGGCCAGGTCCGTAGCCCGGCCCGCCGCTCCGCGGCCAGCTCGCCGGCCTCGCCGACTGTGGAGCTGACGAACACCCGCAGACGACGGTCAGGCGTCCGGATCACCACGCCAGCTCCACCGTCGACCCCCACATGGTGCCGGCGCCCTCCTGCTGTGGCTCTGCGCATGCGCCCTCAGCGGCCTAGTCCACGAACGGCCCGTTGAACACCGGGGCCTCCCGGTAGGGCTTCCCGGTCATGAGCAGGAACCGGGTGCCGGGGGCAGCATCTGTGACCGGGAGCTTCTCGCCTGGGCCGAGCAGGACCAGCTGAGGCGGTCTCGCCCGGCGCTTGTTGGCCCCGAAGACGGCCTCGCCATCCACCAGGTAGGCGAATCCCTGGAATTCCGCCGGCACCGGGGTGGTGAGCTGCCCGCCGTCGGGCAGCTCGATGTCCAGGATCAGCGCCGGCGTCCCCAGCCGCACGGGCGAGCCCTCGCCGACCAGGACCCGAACGGTCGCGTCGCCCTCCTTGCGCACCGGGATCTGGTCCTTGTCCAGCACCAGGGCGCTCGGCTCGGCCTGCTTGTCCTTGCGGGCCAGGTTGACCCAGAACAACACGCTCCGGAACTCGGTGTCGCCGCGGCCCTCCTCGCGTTCGTCGGCGCCGATGGCCTCGGCGTGCCAGGCGCCCCGACCGGTCCTGAGCCACAGCAACGACCCCTCCGAGAGCCGTGCCCGCTCGGTCGAGCCGCCCGGTCCGGTGGTGTGCCCGGTGCTGGCCGATCCCTGGAGCACGTACCAGAGGTTGTCGAAGCCCCGGTGGGGATGCTTGGTGTCTTTGCCGGCCATCTCGGAGAGGTGGAACCGGCCCTCGTGCACGAGGATGAAGGGGTCGGTCAGCTCGTAGGGCGCCTGGCGGGAGGGGAGCGCCTCCAGCACCGGCAGCCCCATCATCCGGATCAGCGCCGCGTCCTCGACCAGGACCGCGTCACGGGACGTTGTCTGAACCTGTTGGCTCATGTCCTCAGCTCCTTCCCTTGCGGGTCGATGGTGAGGTCAACGCGACCCATGATGCTACTATTCCACTAGCGGCTAGGATCCATAGAGTTACTCTGAAAACAGAAGTAATCTGGTAGGATGAGGTCGTGAAGACTTCAGCTCGACCTTCCCGGCGGGCGCGCCGCGCCGATGAAGCCTGCGTCCGTGCCGATGCCGCGCTCGTGCGGGCCTTCGACCTCCTGGGCAAGCGCTGGACCGGGGTCCTGCTGGGCACTCTGAGCGGCGGGCCCGCGGGGTTCCGGGCCCTGGCCCGCGCCGTCGATGGGATCAGCGACTCGATGCTCGCCGACCGCCTCGGCGAGCTCTGCGACGTGGGGCTGGTGGCCCGCACCGTCACCCAGGGACCGCCCCTGTCGGTCACCTACGCCCTCACCGACGCCGGCCGCGCCCTGCTGCCGGCCCTGGACCAGATCACCCGCTGGGCCGAGCACCACCTTCCTCGCTAGACGCTGGGGTCACCCACCGGTTGTAGTAGGCAAGGGTGGTCCGTGCCTGTAGCCGTTCGGGCTCCGGCAGCAAGAGCAGATCGGCCGCTTGTAGGGCGCGACGGTGTCGCCAAGCCAGGACACGACGCGCGAGCCCACCGATCCGCGAAGGCGTCTGTTCCCCTCTTGCGCCTTCTCGAGTGCTCGCCGAGACAGTCGAGGCCCGGTCACGGCCATTCCCGGTGGTTCCCGCAGTGGCCGCCCGGATCCGCTCGGCGAAGCCAGCGGTCGTGAAGCTCGGCCCGACGCCGTCGACCAGGGTCAGGTCACTGATCGAATGGGTGGTGCGCCGCGGCAGGATCTTCTGGTAGTCGGCTGACTTGTACCATTCCTTGGCTTTGGCCATGTCGGGAAACTCCATCAGCACCACCAAACCCGGCCAGGCGCCTTCCACGACCTGCACTTGGGGCATCAATCGCCAGCCACGTGCCACCGTAGGGCGCCACGGTGGCCTCGACCTGCTCCAGGTAGGCAAGTTCGTCCTCTGTCGGAACGCCGCCCGGGATGCGCAGGTGATTGATCAGGTAGGTGGTCATGATGCACCTCTCTACACGTCGCCTCAATGACGCCGCGGCATTCCCCGACCCGGGACTTCACAACTCGAAGGTCAGGAGCGTCGGAGCGGAACGCTGGCGTGCTGCTCCTTCACCCGCGTCCCGCTCCCCCGCTGCGCTGGTCGAGCCGGCTACTGGTCCTTGCTCGGCGTCGTCCTGGTCGTCGTTGGCCTAGCGCAGGCTCGGTCCAGCTCCGTGGCCACGACCTCCACGGCCGACCGGGTGCTGCCGTCCTCGGCCGTCCAGGCCCGCTGCTGGAGCCGGCCCATGACCACGACCCGGCTGCCCTTGGCCAGCGACTCGGCGGCAGGTGGGGATTGGCGGTCCGACCGTCCACCGTGAGGATACGTACGTCTCCTTCCTGGGAGTTCCGCGCTGACGGCAGGCCCTCCAGCCGGGCCTGGGAGATGACATACAGAGGAACCTTTCTAACAGGCCATACCCGCGGCGCCCTCGGCCAGCCGGGGGCGCCGCTTAGGAGATAACTACCAATCTTCTGTTCCTTCCGGCCCAGTTGGGTCTGGGCAGGTCAGGTTGGGCGTCGATTCTGGTAAGTGCGGTCTGGTCCGGTTCAGTAAGGCCTGGTGGAATGACCGCCAGAATGACCACGAAGCAAGCGGCGAGGGTTCCCTACGGCCCGCACGGATGCGCGCAAGGCCGGAAGGGCAGTCAGGCCTGCCGGACAGGCGAACGGGAGAGACATGGTTCGCTCATGGCCCCTCCGGACGAGCGGCCAGCCCAGCCGTCAAGGTGCCCACGAGGGCATCTGTGCGAGTGACGTCGGGGGCTTACCGCTCCGACTTGCATCTGTGCAGATCTACTCGGACCGTAGGGATGAGGATAAGGCGCTCTAGACGGCCAGCTGGGCCTCTCCTCGGTCGGTAGATCAAGACCAACGCTTTGAGGCGCTCGTCGACGAGGTTGCCGACGAGACCGAGGCTGCTGGCCTCAGGATCGTGCCGGCCTGACCATCGGTGGAGTGGATGGCTTGGCCCCGAGCCGCGGCCGAGCCATCTCCAACGTCGCAGGTGGCGCTCAGGTGGGTGGGCGAGCCAAGCTGTGCTGCAGGCGAGTGCAGCATGGTGGGAGGCGGCCGTGGCGGCAACCGATGGCGGGCGATCCGGGCGCCTCGGCGGCGTGGTGCTCGGCTTGCTGGCCGACCCTGACCTCCCTGCCGAGCTGGCCGAGCGGTTGGCCGGCGAGCTGCCCGAGCTGCTGGCCGAGCGCCTCGACGACCAAGTGTCCTGGCAGATCCGGGTCGGGTGCGAGCGCTTTGATCTCGCCGATGAGGAGCGGATCATGGCGGTCGCCCGCGAGAGTCGGGCGCGGGAAGGCTGGGATCTGGTGGTCTGCCTGACCGACCTGCCCCGCCGCATTGGCCTGCGGCCGATCGTGGCCGAGGCCAGCTTGACCGACGGTGTCGCCTTGGCCTCGCTGCCGGCCCTCGGGGCCCGCCAGCTATACCAGCGTGTCCGGGAGATGGTCATCGGCCTGGTTGAAGAGCTGGACCGGGAACGCCTCGCGCTTCCACAAGCCGGTCACGAGCGTCCGTCGACCCGACGCCCCAGGTTCGTGGCCTCCATCCGGCGGGTGGTCGCAGCCGATACCGACGTGGATGTGCGTTTCGTCCTCCCTGGGATCCGCGGTCAGGCGAGGCTGCTGGCCGGCATGGTCCGCGCCAACCGCCCCTGGCGGTTGATCACCGGCCTGTCCGGCGCCCTGGCGGCCGCCCTGGCGGCCGGCGCCTTCGCCGTGGTGACCTCCGACCTCTGGCAGCTGGCGGACTCCCTTGGCCCGCTGCGGCTGTCGGTGGCGACCGTGTTCTCGATCGGGGCGATGGTGGCGTGGCTCATCATCGACCACGAGCTGTGGGAGCGCCCGGGCGGCCGGGTCGCCCGCGACCGGGCCCGGCTGTTCAACGCGGCCACCCTGCTCACGGTCGCCCTGGGCGTCGGCTGCCTGTATGTGGCGCTGCTGATGGCCACCGTGGCCGCCGCATGGTTCCTGATCACCGGCAACGTGCTCAGCCAGAACCTCCGGCATCCGGCCGGCTGGCCCGACTACCTGACCATCGCCTGGCTGGCCAGCTCTATCGCCACCGTCGGGGGGGCGCTCGGCTCGGGGTTGGAGAGCGATCAGGCCGTGCGGGCGGCCGCCTATGGGTACCGGCAGGGGGAACGAGGCGGCCGAGATCCCACGACCAGCTGACCGACTACCCGTTGGGGTTGTCGGCTAGGGTTGCCGTGCGTTGTTGTTCGCGGCTGTCTCGGATGAGAGTGAGCGTGACGCGGTCGCCCGGGCGGTGCTGGCGGAGCTCACCGAAGAGATCCTCGACGGTGTCGATCGGCTTGTCGTCGAGGCGGGTGATGACGTCGCCGGGCTGGAGGCCAGCCTTGGCGGCCGGGGTGCCGTCCCCCACCTCCATGACCAGGACCCCGGCGGCCTGGTCCAGGCCGAGCTGGGCGGCAACCTCACGGGTGACCGGGGCGGGCTCGATGCCGAGGTAGGCATGGGTGGCCCGGCCGGTGCGTAGCAGGTCGCCGACCACGTCGACCGCGGTGGCGGCGGGGATCGCGAAGCCGATCGATACCGCGCCCTGCTCGGGCGGGATGTAGGCCACACTGATGCCGACCACCTGACCGCGGCCGTTGACCAGGGCGCCGCCGGAGTTGCCCGGGGAGATCGGGGCGTCGGTCTGGATCAGGTCGACCAGCGACCGGATGCCCTGCTGGGCTGAGCCGGGGATCTCGCGGTGGAGGCCCGAGATGATGCCGGCGGTGACCGTGTTCTCGAAGCCGAGGGGGCTGCCGACCGCCACCGCCAGCTCGCCGACTTGCGGCAGCGCCCGCTGAAAGGTGGCCGGCTTGAGGTCCTTGCGGTCGACCTGGACAACGGCGAGGTCGGTGCTGGGATCGGTGGCCCTGACGGTGCCGGGGACGCGGCGGCCGTCGAAGAAGGCGACCTCGACGCGCTCCACGACCTGGTCCTCGACCCGGACCACGTGGTTGTTGGTGACCACCACGCCGTCCTTGGACCAGATCACCCCGCTACCGGTCCCCTGGTCGTGGGCAATCGTGACCACCGACGGCTCGACCTTGCGAACGACCTGGGGGATGTCGCCGGTGGCCGCCTGGGCGCTGGGGGCGATCACCGGGGCCGGGACCGAGCGGGCCTGCGGCTCCCGGCTGAATGTGCACCCGGTCAGGGCCGCGGCGAGAAAGGCAGCCGCCGCCAGCGCCAGGAGCGCCGGCCGGCGGCGTCGAGGACGTCCTGTGTCGCTGTGGTGGTCCCATGCCGCCATCGTCCGGCTCCTCTCTGACGGCGCCCGTCGTAGCTCTGGACCACGCCGGCGCGGAACTCGATGCGGCTTGACGCTCCAGGCCGCCGCGGCGTGCAAGGAGCGCTCGAACCAGGTCAGGGCAATCATCGGCATGCCGGGCAGCTCCTCATTGTTCCGGGCCTCCGACCTGGTCGAGGTGGTCGTGGACGAGGCGGACGGCCATGGCGCCCTCGCCGACGGCTGAGGCCACCCGTTTGACCGAGCCGCTGCGCACGTCGCCGGCGGCGAACACGCCGGCGCGGCTGGTCTCCAGAGGCAGCGGCCGGCGGCCCGCGTGCCCCGGCTGGCCGGCCCCATTCGGACCGGCGGCGTCGGTGCCGGTCAGGATGAAGCCGTTGTCGTCGAGGGCGAGCTGGTCGGCCAACCACTGGGCATGCGGTTGCACACCGATGAACACGAACATCGCCCTGGCGGCGAGGGTGCGCCGTTCCCCTGTCCGGCTGTCCTCGACCACCAGCGCCTGCAGGGTGTCGTCCCCGAGCAGCTCCCGCACCTCGGTGTTAAGCAGCACTTCGACGTTGCCCAGGCGCTCGATCCGGTCCACCAGGTAGCGGGACATGTTGCGGACCAGGGCATCCTCGCGGACGACGAGCCGGACCCGGGCCGCGTGCTGGGCGAGGAATACGGTCGCCTGCCCGGCCGAGTTGCCGCCGCCGACCACCGCCACCGAGTCGTTGCGGCACACCCTGGCCTCGACCTGGGTCGCGGCGTAGTAGACGCTGGTCTCCTCGAACTGCTCGAGGCGGGGCAGGTCGAGCCGGCGGTAGCGGGCGCCGGTCGCGATGACGACCGTGCGCGCCGAGATCGAAGTGGCGCCATCCAGCTTGACCACGTGGTGCCCGTCGCGTCGCTCCAGCGCGATCGCCTCGGCCGGGACGTTGATGCGGGCGCCGAACTTCTCCGCCTGGATGACGGCTCGGCCAGCCAGCTCCGAGCCGGAGATCCCCGAGGGGAAGCCCAGGTAATTCTCGATCCTGGACGAGGTTCCCGCCTGGCCGCCCGTCGCCACCCCGTCCAGCACCACCGTGGTCAGGCCCTCCGAGGCGCCGTAGACGGCGGCGGCCAGCCCGGCCGGGCCGGCGCCGACGACGACCAGGTCGCAGGAGATCGGGCCCGAGCTCGGATCAAGCAGGCCAATCGTGCGGGCCAGCTCCGCGTTGCTCGGGTTGCGGAGCACCTGCTGCTGCCAGATCACGACCGGCGTCTCCTCCGACCTCACCCCCAGCTGGCTGAGCAGCGCCTCGGCCTCTCTGTCCCGCTCCAGGTCGATCCAGCGGTGCGGCAGCAGGTTGCGGGCGGCGAACTGCAGCAGCCGCTTGGTGTCGGGCGAGAAGCGGGAACCGATGATCCGGAGGCCGACGCCAAGCTCGATCAGGATCGAGCGGCGGATGAGATAGGCCCGCAGCACCAGGTCGCTGAGCGCCGGATCTTGGGAGACCAGCTCGCGCAGGCGCCCCACCGGCACGGCTAGGACCTGGCCGGCCTCCTGGACCACGGCCGTCAGGAGCGCGGCCTGATCGGTGAGCAGGCTCAGCTCGCCGAGGAACCGGCCGGGTCCGTGCACGGCGACCACCCGCTCGACCCCGTCGTCCTCGTCCTCGACGGCCGCCACCGTCCCCGCGAGGACTACGTAGAAGTCGTAGCGCTCGTCGCCCTTCCGGTAGAGGACCTGGCCCGGCCGCGTGGCTCGCCGCTCACCGTGGGTCGACAAGATCTGGACCTGCTCGTCGCCCAACCGCGGATACGCCCCCTGAAGATCCGGTGTCTCGGGCAGCGGCACCGGGTCGGTCGTGGGCACGTCCATTGCCTCCGTCCTGGTCACCGGTGAAGGCTCACACTACCCAATCCGGGTAGCCCAGCCCCGAGTGGCGCCGAGCCTGGCCCTCCGCCGTCTCAGACCTGTCAGCCGGACTCCGAGCCTGCGGCCTCGACCTGCTGAGGGCCTCTGGACTGGGAGCTGACCTGGATGCGGCGAGGCTTGGCCTGCTCGGCGACTGGGACGGTCAGGGTCAGGATGCCCTGGTCGAAGCTGGCCTCCAGCCGGCCGGCGTCCAGGTTGTCGCCGAGGAACAGCTGCCGGCCGAAGGTGCCCTGGGGGGTCTCGTCGACCAGGACCTCGTCGCCCTCCTGCCAGAACGGCCGCCGCTCGGCCCGGACGGCGACCACGTTGCGTTCCACCGTGAGCTGGACGTTGTCGGGGTTGACCCCGGGCAGGTCCAGGTGGATGAAGAACTGGTCGCCGCGCCGGTAGGCCTCCATCGGCATCGAGCGTGGCCCCCGGCCGCTGCCCAGCATCTGCCGCGAGAGACGGTCGAATTCTTGGAAGGGGTCGAAGCGAAGGATCGTCATGGCACTCCCCTCCTCGGGTCGCTCCCTGGTTCCGGTCCGGGGTCAGGCTGCCTGCTCGCCGATCACCTCCTCGACCCAGCGCAGCAGCGCGGGTGGAGGGATCGCCCCGACCTGCCGGGCGACCTCCCGGCCCTGGCGCAAGACCAGGAGGGTCGGGATGCCCTGCACGCCCAGGCGTTCGGCCGTCCGCGGGGCCTCGTCGACGTTGACCTTGACCGCCTTGAGACGGCCTGCCAGGTCCCGCGACGCCCGCTCGACTCCGGGGGCGACCATCCGGCAGGGGCCGCACCATGGCGCCCACAGGTCCAGCAGCACGGGCAGCGTCGAGGCCGTCACCACCTGGTCGAAGTCGCCGTCGCCGGCGGCGGTCAGCCAGGGCAGGGCGGTGTGGCAGTTGGCGCAACGGGCCACCCCGGCCGCGGCCGCCGGCAGGCGGTTGCGCTTGCCGCAGTTGGGGCAGGTGACGATGTCGGCCATGGTCAGGCCGCCTCCCGGGTCTCCGGGGGGTTCTCGTAGGTGACCTGCAGCTCCTCGCCCGCGGCGTCGACCCGGATGGTGGCGCCGTCGCGGACGTCGCCGGCCAGCAGGGCCCGGCCGATGCGGGTCTCGAGCTCGTGGGAGATGTAGCGGCGCAGCGGCCGGGCCCCGTAGACCGGGTCGAAGCCCTCGGCGGCGATCAGTCGGCGCGCCGGCTCGGTCAGCTCCAGGATCATGCGCCGCTCGGCCAGGCGCCGGCGCAGCCCATCCATCTGGAGGTCGACGATCTGCTCGATCTGGGGCAGGGTCAGCGGCTTGAACAGCACGATGTCGTCGACCCGGTTGAGGAACTCGGGCCGGAAGTGACGGCGGAGCTCGGCCATGACCGCGGCCCGGGCGTCGGGCTTGAGCTCGCCTTCCGGGGTGACCCCCTCGAGCAGGTACTCCGAGCCGATGTTGGAGGTCATGATCAGCACGGTGTTGCGGAAGTCGACCGTGCGGCCCTGGGCGTCGGTGATGCGGCCGTCGTCGAGCACCTGGAGCAGGGTGTTGAAGACATCGGCGTGGGCCTTCTCGATCTCGTCGAACAGGACCACCGAGTAGGGCTTGCGCCGCACCGCCTCGGTGAGCTGGCCGCCCTCCTCGTAGCCGACGTAGCCGGGCGGGGCGCCCAGCAGGCGGCTGACCGTGTGGCGCTCCTGGTACTCGCTCATGTCCAGCCGGACCATGTTCTCCTCGGTGTCGAACAGGGCCGCGGCCAGGGTCCTGGCCAGCTCGGTCTTGCCGACCCCGGTGGGGCCGAGGAAGATGAACGAGCCGATCGGCCGGCGGGGGTCCTTGATCCCGGAGCGGGCCCGGATGATGGCGTCGGCGACCAGCCGGACGGCCTCGTCCTGGCCGACGACCCGCTGGTGGAGGATCTCGTCCAGGCGCAGCAGCTTGTCGCGCTCGCCCTCCTGGAGGCGGCTGATCGGGATCCCGGTCCAGGCCGAGACGATCTCGGCGATCTCCTCCTCGGTGACCACCTCGCGCAGCAGCCGCCGCTGGCCCTGCTTGGCGGCCAGCTGCGCCTCCTCGGCCTGGAGGCGCCGTTCCAGCTCGGCCAGGCGGCCGTAGCGCAGCTCGGCGGCCCGGTTGAGGTCGTAGGCCCGCTCGGCCTCCTCGGCCTCATGGCGGACCTGTTCCAGCTCCTGGCGTAGCTCCTGGACCCGGCGGATGGCTTGGCGTTCGGCCTCCCACTGGGCCCGCATGGCGTCGGCCTCGCCGCGGAGGTCGGCCAGCTCCCGGCGCAGTTCCTCCAGGCGGCTGCGGCTGGCCGGGTCGGTCTCCTTGGCCAGGGCCGCCTCCTCGATCTCCAGCCGGGTCACCCGCCGGGTGAGCTCGTCCAGCTCGGCCGGCATGGAGTCGATCTCGGTGCGCAGCCGGGCGCAGGCCTCATCGACCAGGTCGATGGCCTTGTCGGGCAGGAACCGGTCGCTGATGTAGCGGTGGCTGAGGGTGGCGGCGGCGACCAGGGCGCCGTCCTGGATCTTGACGCCGTGGAACACCTCCAGGCGTTCGCGCAGGCCCCGCAGGATCGAGATGGTGTCCTCGACGCTGGGCTCGTCGACCAGCACCGGCTGGAAGCGGCGCTCCAGGGCGGCGTCCTTCTCGATGTGCTTGCGGTATTCGTCCAGGGTGGTGGCGCCGATCATGTGCAGCTCGCCCCGGGCCAGCATGGGCTTGAGCATGTTGCCGGCGTCCATGGCCCCCTCGGCGGCCCCGGCCCCGACGACGGTGTGGAGCTCGTCGATGAAGAGCAGGATCCGGCCCTCGCCCGCCTTGACCTCGTTGAGCACGGCCTTGAGGCGTTCCTCGAACTCGCCCCGGTACTTGGCCCCGGCGACCAGGGCGCCCATGTCGAGGGCGAAGATGGTCTTGTCGCGTAGCCCCTCGGGCACGTCGCCGCGGACGATCCGGCCGGCCAGGCCCTCGACGATGGCCGTCTTGCCCACGCCCGGGTCGCCGATCAGGACCGGGTTGTTCTTGGTCTTGCGGGACAGGATCTGCACCACGCGGCGGATCTCGGCGTCGCGGCCGATCACCGGGTCGAGCTTGCCGGCGCGGGCGTCGGCGACCAGGTCGCGCCCGTACTTGGCCAGGGCCTCGTAGGCGACCTCGGGCATGGCCGAGGTGACCCGTTGGTTGCCGCGGATCCGGGTCAGGGCGGTCAGGAACTGGTCGCGGGTCAGGCCCTGCTCCTTCAGGCGCCGGCCGGCCGCCGTGGCCGACCCCTCCTCGACCAGCGCCAGCAGCAGGTGCTCGACCGAGACGTACTCGTCCTTGAGGCGTGTGGCCTCCCGCTCGGCGGCGTCGAGCAGCCGGGCCAGCCGCTGGGTCACCATCACCTGGCCTGGGGCGGCCCCCGGTCCGGTGACCCGGGGCCGGCGGCCCAGGTCCTCCTCCACCGCCGTGCGGAGGCCGTCCGGGTCGGCCCCGGCCCCCTCCAGCAGCCGTGGCGCCAGGCCGTCGGGCTGGTCGAGTAGGGCCAGCAGCAGGTGCTCGCCGTCGACCTCGGTGTGGCCGAAGCGCAGCGCCTTGGTCTGGGCGTCGTGCAGGGCTTCCTGGGACTTCTGGGTCAGGCGGTTGAGGTCCAACGCTCACTCCTTCGCTGGCGGGCGGGGACGCGCGCGCAGGTCGCGCTCGAGGACGTCGATGCGGTCCAGCAGGTCCAGCACCAGCCCGATGGCGGCGTAGTTGAGCGACAGGCCGGCCCGCAGCCGCTGGATGCGGGCGACGGTGACCAGCTCGGCGTGCGTGAACCAGAGCTGACCGGCGCTGTCGCGGGTGGCCTGGAGCAGGCCGAGCTTGACGAGGCGGCGGACCAGCTCCGGGTGCAGGCCGGCGCTGGAGGCGAAGCCGTCGAGGTCGAGCCGCGGTGGCCGGGCCAGCGGGTACCGGACCACCCACCGGTTGGCGCCGGCCGCGCCCGACGGTCGTGGCCGGCTCATCGTCCACTCCTGGGGTCGAAGTCCGACACCTTGGCCAGCTCCTCGAACAGCTCCCGCTCGCGGCGGCCGGGGTTGCGGGGGACCATGATCCGCACCTCGGCGTACAGGTCGCCGGGCTGGCCCCTGGGGTTGGGCATGCCCTGGCCGCGCAGCCGCAGCCGCCGGCCGCTGGAGGACCCGGCGGGGACCTTGACCTTGGCCTCCCCGCCCGGGGTGTCGACGGGCACGGTCGACCCGAGCGCCGCCTCCCACGGGCTCACCGGCAGGTCGACGTGGAGGTCGCGGCCGTCCAGGCGATAGCGGGGATGCGGGGCGATGCGGACCACCAGGTACAGGTCGCCCGGCCCGGCCCCGCCGGTGCCCCGGCCGCCCTGGCCGGCCAGGCGGATGCGCTGCCCGTCCACCACCCCGGCCGGGATGGTGACCTCGTAGCTGCGCTGCCCGTCCGGCCCGGCCAGGCTGACCCAGCGGCGGCCGCCCCGGTAGGCCTCCTCGACGGTCAGCTCGAGCTCGGCCTCCTGGTCGGCCCCGGCCATCGGCCCGGACGCCCGACCCCCGAACAGGCCGCCGAGCAGGTCCTCCAGGTCGATGTCGTCGAGGCCCTCGCCGCTGACGAAGACCTGCTCCTCGTCGAACGTCCGGCCGCGCCCGGCGCCGCCCGGCGGCCGCCCGCCGGGCCGTCGGGCCCCAGCGCCGGCCCAGGCCCGCTCGGCCCCCTCGGGGACCCGCCGGAAGTCGGGACCGAAGCGGTCGTAGCGGGCACGGGTATCGGGGTCGGCGAGCACATGGTAGGCCTCGTTGACCTCCTTGAACCGCTCCTCGGCGCCCGGGTCCTTGTTCACGTCCGGGTGGTAGCGGCGGGCCAGCCGCCGGTAGGCCTCCTGGAGCTCGTCGGCGTCGGCGGTGCGCGAGACCCCGAGGGCCTCGTAGTAGTCGCGGGCCACCCGGCCTCACTCCTGCCTTCGTGCGGTGGCGACCGCGACCGCGGCCGGGCGCAGCCAGCGGTCGTCCCGCCCGTAGCCGGGCCGCAGGACCTCGACCACCGTGCCCGCCGGCGCCTCGTCGCTCTCCACCACCCTGGCCGCCTCGTGGCGGTTGGGGTCGAACGGCACCCCCACCTCCTCGTAGCGGGGGAAGCCCAGCCGGGTCAGGGCGGCCAGGGCCTCCTCACGCACCGCCCGGACGCCCTCAACGATCGCCCCCGGGTCGCCGCCGGCGTGGGCCAGCGCCCGGTCCAGGTTGTCCACCACCGGCAGGAACTGGGCGGCCACCCGGGCCCGCTCGGCGGCCCGCTCCCGCTCCAGCTCCCGCGCGTAGCGCTTGCGGAGGTTGTCGAGGTCGGCCACGGCCCGTCGCCAGCGGTCCTCCAGGCCGGCCAGCGCGGCCGCAGCGGCCTCGTCGACCTGGGTCGCCGTCTCACCGTCCGGTTCCGGCGGTGGCTGCTGCTGCTGCGCGCTCACGGCGGCCACCACCTAGCTGGGGGTGAAGTCGGCGTCGATCACGTCGTCGTCGCCACCCGGGGGCGGCTGGGACGGTCCGCCCGGCCGGCCGCCCCCGCTGCCCGAGGCGGCCAGCATCAGCCCTTGGAGGGCCTGCTGGAGCTCGCCGGTGAGGGTGCGCAGGCGCTCCAGGGGGGCCTCCTCCTTGATCGCCTGGCGGGCGTCGGTGACCAGCATCTCGGCCCGGGCCCGCTCGTGGGAGGGGACCGCGTCCCCGGCCTCGGCCAGCTGCCGCTCCACCTGGTAGGCGACCGCGTCCAGCTCGTTGCGGGCGTCGACCTGCTGGCGGATCCGCTGGTCCTCGGCCTGGTTGCGCTGGGCCTCGGCGACCATGCGCTCGACCTCGCCGCGGTCCAGATTGCTGCTCTCAGAGATGGTGATCTGCTGCTGGGCGCCGGTGTCCTTGTCCCGGGCGGAGACGTTGAGGATGCCGTTGGCGTCGATGTCGAAGGTGACCTCGATCTGGGGGACGCCCCGGGGGGCCGGGCGGATGTTCTCCAGCCGGAAGCGGCCCAGCACCCGGTTGTCGGCCGCCCGCTCGCGTTCGCCCTGCAGGACCACGATGTCCACCGCCGGCTGGTTGTCCTCGGCGGTGGAGAACACCTCGGTGCGCCGGGTCGGGATGGTGGTGTTGCGCTCGATCACCTTGGTCATGACCCCGCCCAGGGTCTCCAGCCCCAGCGACAGCGGGGTCACGTCCAGCAACAGCACGTCGGGGCCCTCGCCGGTCAGCACCCCGGCCTGGATGGCCGCGCCCAGGGCCACCACCTCATCGGGGTTGACGGTCATGTTGGGGTCCTTGCCGCCGGTCAGGCGGCGCACCAGCGCCTGCACCGCCGGGATCCGGGTCGAGCCACCGACCAGGATCACCTCGTCGATGTCGGCCTCGGTCACCTTGGCGTCCGACATCGCCTGCCGCACGGGCTCCAGGCAGCGTCCGACCAGGTCGGCGGTGAGCTGCTCGAACCTGGCCCGGTTGATGGTGGCCGTCAGGTGTTTGGGCCCGGAGGCGTCGGCGGTGATGAACGGCAGGTTGACCTGGGTCTGGGTGACCGAGGACAGCTCGACCTTGGCCTTCTCGGCCGCCTCGAACAGCCGCTGCAGGGCCTGGGGGTCGTTGCGCAGGTCGATGCCCTGCTCGCCCTTGAACTGGTCGGCCAGGTAGTCGACCAGCCGGCGGTCGAAGTCGTCGCCGCCCAGGTGGGTGTCGCCCGAGGTGGCCCGGACCTCGACCACCCCATCGCCGACGTCAAGCAGGCTGACGTCGAAGGTGCCGCCGCCCAGGTCGAACACCAGCACGGTCTCGTGCTCGCGCTTGTCGAGCCCGTAGGCCAGCGCGGCTGCCGTCGGCTCGTTGATGATGCGCAGGACCTCCAGCCCGGCGATCTGCCCGGCGTCCTTGGTCGCCTGGCGCTGGGCGTCGTTGAAGTAGGCCGGGACGGTGATCACCGCCTTGGTGACCCGCTCGCCCAGGTACTTGCCGGCGTCCTCGGCCAGCTTGCGCAGCACCTGGGCGCTGATCTCCTCCGGCGCGTACAGCTTGCCGCGCACGTCGAAGCGGGCCATGCCGTCCGGGCCGGCCACGACGTCGAAGGAGACCGCCTTGGCCTCGCTGGACACCTCGTCGTAGCGGCGGCCGATGAACCGCTTGGCCGAGGTGATCGTCCCCTTCGGGTTGAGGATGGCCTGCCGCCGGGCCAGCTGCCCGACCAGCCGCTCGCCCTGGTCGGTGAACGCCACCACCGATGGGGTGGTGCGTGATCCTTCCGCGTTGGCGATCACTGTCGGGTCGCCACCCTCCAGGACCGCGATCACCGAGTTGGTCGTCCCCAGGTCGATACCCACGGCCTTGGCCATATGCGTCCCCCATCTCCATTGGGATCGGGCAGAGTCGAGCGCTCCGGGGGACTTGTGCCTACGTGAGGCTGGGGCCACGATCGTGAGGCACGGCAGCAAGGCAAGGCTGCAGTCGTCGCGGATGCACGGGGAGGGAAGATCTCGTCCGAGTTAGGTTGGCGTCTGGGGCATCGCACCCGGGGGCAGACCTCGTCCTGCTACAGCCCGGACGTACAACAGCTGCCTTGTGAGCGAACAGAAGCAACGCACCTACCCGCTGCTGCTGCCCCCCAAACCGCAATCCATCCTCCTTCTCCTCGCTGGCAGCAGTCCTCGACCTCGATCTCGCCGGCCGGAGCGGGCAACACCGCGCCGAAGCTGATCGAGCCGCTCTCGTCGATCGGCTGGTCCAGCGACAGCTCGCGGCGAGTGTCGATGGCCTCCAGCGCCTCGGCCACCTTCTCCTCGGTGACATGCAGGTGGTCGGCGATCTCGGCCAGGGTCGGGGAGCGCTGGAGGCTGGCGGTCAGGAGGTCGCGGGCCCTGACGACGCGCAAGGCCAGCTCCTTGAGGGTGCGTGTGACATGGAGGCGCCAGGAGGTGTCGCGCATGCAGCGCCGAAGCTCGCCGTTGATGAAGGCGATCGCGTAGACGATGAACGGGTTGGGCCGGCCCGGGTCGTAGCGGTCGACGGCGCTGACCAGCCCGACCCGTGCCGCCTGGACCAGGTCCTCGGCCGCGACGCCGTGGCCGCCTCGGAAGCGGGTGGCCAGCCGGTCGGCCAGTCCCAGATAGGCAAGGATGATCCGCTCGCGCAGCTCACGGTTGTGGGTGAGCTGGAATTCGAGGAACCACTCCTCGACCTGCTCGACGGCCTCCTCGTCACCGGGTCGGACGTCCAGAACTCTGGAAGCTGCGGCCGGCATCGGCGGCCTCCCACGTCGGGTCGGGGTCGGGGGGCGAGCGTCGGGGTTGCCTGGGCTATGGCAGCCTCCTGCGTCATGGAGGTCTGGCAGACCTTGCGACTCGGTGCGCCGCAACGGTCCTGCGTCCCGGCGTTCGAGCCCGACCACGACGCTCCGATTGTCGACGGCCACGGTGAGACGGTGGGACGGGAAAGGGAGGTGACGGACCTGAAGCCGGCCAGGGACTCGTACAGGACAACGCTCGGCTACGGCAGGAGGCTCAGACAAGCATCCTACCGCGCCCGGCTATCCGTAAGCCCCGGCAAGTGGCCTAACCTGCTTGTCTCACCATGAAGGTTCTTTCGCCGTGTCCATGTCGCTCAACACTCCATCCCTCCGGCCGGGAGGCGCAGGTCGGCGCTCTGGTAGGTGCACCAGCCTGCGGATGCCGTTTCGAACCGAGAGGTGGGCGGTTTAGGGCAAAGAGGTTGCGGCGGGGCCAGCACCCGACCGGGTCGGCAGGCGCTCCTTGGCCGGCCTTTTGGCAGATCGCAGCCGAGATTGGGCGGCGGCCGCACTCACCCGGCGGAGCTGAACTACGGGCGGTGGCGATGACACCAGTGACCGTCGGAGGGTCCGCGCCGACACCCGAACTCCCATCGAGGTAGGCTTCGAACGGCCCTGGCAGAGCGACCGCGTCGGCCGTTCACCAACTTGACCCGCGAGACGGATGCGGTGACCTTGTCGAAGCCACAAAGCCTCTGGGCCGCACTAGCGATCACGCTCGGCCTCGCTGGCCTGCATCCTCTCGGGCCGACCCTGCAACGAGTGCGCCTGGTTCTGGAGCGGGGATTCACCTCGTTCGGGGGCGGCATGGCCGCCGCCTACGTGTTCTTGTACCTGCTGCCGCGGCTTGCAGAAGGAAACGAGGCGGTCGGTCGGGTCCTCGAGGATCACATCGAGCCCACGCCGTTGACGGACCTCGCGGTCTTCGTGGTCGCCCTGCTCGGCTTCCTGGTGTTCTACGCCCTGGAGTGGGCGGCCCGACGCTCGACACCTGGAGAAGCCGAAGCGCCCCGGGTCGTCTTCGGCCTGCAGCTCCTGTTCTTTTCGCTATACAGCGCCCTCATCACCTATACGTTGCCGCTCAAGTTGCGGGCAGGCGTGGCTGCCGCCGTCCTGTTTGCGGTGGCGATGGGCATGCACTTGATCGCCACCGACCGAGTGCTCCAGGAGCACTTCCCAAGGAGCCTCACATCCGCTCGCCGCTGGGCCCTGGCCGGCGGGGCTGTTGGCGGCTGGCTTGTCGCCGTCTTGGTGCCCCCTACGAGCACGCTGCTCGTGAACCTCCTCACGGCCCTTCTTGGCGGTGCGATCCTGCTGAACGTCTTTGTCGACGAGCTTCCACCCGAGCGGCACTCGAGCTTCGCCTGGTTCACGGCAGGCCTGGTTGCCTATGCTGGGTTACTCACGGCCGCTACGTATCTGGCCAAGCTCGGAGCCGCTTGAACAGCTCATGATTCGCCGGGCGCCGCGTCTGGACTTGGGCAACGTGATCGGTGGCGTGAGCAACATCAGCATCGAGGTCAAGGACCAGCAGCGACCGTGCTCGTCCTTCGCATCAACCGCACGGAAGACGACGAGGCGACCACTGGGACGACGGGGTGACCACGGACATACTCGGTCGGAGATCCTCAAGCCGCCAAGGTAAATGCAGCACAGCCGTCTCACCGGCCTAGCTCTCCTTCTCCCCTTCTCTGCCGTCTAACGGCTGAATGCTCACGGCAGCCTCCAGCTACACGGTTCATAACGGACGGCGGCCACCGTTGCGCTCTACGCTCGACCCGAAATTCGTCCGAGGAGAGCAGTGCGCCGGAGGCGCCGCTGATCGGACGCGGTCAAGCGTTCCACCAATCGCCGTTTACCGCCGCGGGACCCGCTGTCGCGGGCGTGATGTGCCGGGGCTGTCAGGCGGCAGCCGGGAAGCGGATCCGAGCTTGGTGGGCCAGGGCGGCGACCCGTTCGGGTCCCAGCACCGCCGGGAGGGTGCGAAGCATGCTGGGGAGCCGCCGGGCCGACACGACGGGCACACCCTGGGTGACCACCTTGCCCCAGGGGACCTGGGCGCCGTGGACCGCCACGATCGGCACCACGACTTGGGGATCGGCCAGGACCTTGGCGGCCCGGTCGGCCTCAAACTCCACGGCGCGCAGGGTGAGGGTGAGCGGGTAGCGGCCATGCCACAGCCGACCGGCTGGGTCGAACTGGAGGTGACCGCGATATTGCTTGGAGTCGACGACGAACACGCCGCCGGGGCCGATCACCAAGTGGTCGAGGTTGGCCCGGCTGCCGGGGACGGCCAGGTCATGCAGCACCGCCCATCCCTGGCGCTCCAGGGGGCTGAGCAGCCGGGCGGTGCGCCGCTCCCCTGCCGCGCCGCGCCGCCAGGCGACGGCGTCGGGGCTGGGCCGGAACCGCAGCCCCCAGCCGACCGCTATGGCCGCGAGCACGCCAACCACCAGGCCGAGCCGGGGCACCAGCAGGCGGCCAAGGACGCCCCCACCGACAGCGATGGCGAGGGTGGCGGCCGCCCGCCAGGGCAGGGTCCGGGTCCAGGCGGCCCACTCGGCCGCCCGCAGGCGCCGCCACTGCGCGTGGGCCGAGCCGCCCGGCTGGCCCACGCTGGCCCGCACCCGCCCCGCCATCACTGGCCGGCCGGCGCCGGTGGCGGCCAGCAGCTGGTCGGTATCGTCGTTGAGGTGGGCGAGGATGGCCTGCAGGTCGGCGTGGCTGAGCGGCCGCACCGACCCACTCGGCCGGTTGTCGTCGTCGAAGGGCCACGGTCGAGGACTGGCCATCGGGGGCGCTCCTTTCTGGTGGTGCTAGCCGGCGGCCCGCTCGGGGCCTGGCCGGCCACGCTGCTGGTGCGGTCGCGGCTGGCTGGGGCGCTGGCTGGTCGGCTGGGTGTCACGGGTGCGGTCGGCGGCGCGCTGCTTGGATTGGACCCGCTCGATGGCGCTGCGGGCCCGCTGCCGCGCGGCTCGCTGGGCCGGGTCCTGGGGCTCGGGGCCAAGGGCCCGGTCGGGATCGGTGATCTGGTAGGTGCGCCGGTACTGCTCGATTTCGGCCGCGGCCTGGCGCCAGGCCCGCCGGCCCCGGGTCGACGCCGGCACTGGGCCGAGCGCTTCCAGGACATAGCCGGGCCGGTCAGCTTCGATCGCCACTCCGGTGGCGCGGCGCTGCCAGGCCAAGGTCCTCACGATGTCCCTATAGGCCGGGCCGAGGTGGGCGTTGGCTTCGAGCCATCCCTGGCGGTGTTGCTGGTGCTGGCGTAGCTCCCGCTCCCGGTCATGGGCCCGGTTGGCCTGCTGTGTCGCGACCGCCACCCCACCCGGCATCCCGGCGGGCTGCTCGCCGCTGCGGCGCAGCCAGCGAAGCATGCCTGGGGACTGGCGGCCGGTGGGCTGCTGGTGAGCGGCCAGGGCCTGTTCGGCCTGCTCGCGGTGGGCGCTGGCCCGGGCCAGCTCGCGGCTGCGGTCGCGGGGGGCCTGGTCGAGCTGGCGGCGCAGCCGGTCGCGCTCGGCCCGCAACTCGGCCGTGGACAGCCGCCCCAGGTCCAGGCTGCTGGGGGTGTCGATGGCCAGGGTCTGGCCGCCGGCCCTCGACAGGGCCTGGGCCAGCTGCAGATAGCCATCAGGCTGCTCCCGATCGGGCAGGTCCAGCCCTCCTGCGCCGTAGGGTTCGGGGCCGACGACGGCGTACAGCCGGGTGTCCTGGCGGGCTCGGGACAGCTGCACATACAGCCAGTTGACGTCCTCGTTGCCGGTCAGCCGGACCAGGGCCCGCCCCCGGGTCAGCCCCTGGGCGCGGTGGCCGGTGGTGGCATAGGCCAGGTCGACCCGCCGGTTGCGCTCGCCGCGGCCGCGGCCATCCAGATAGGACCGGGGCAGGACGAGCTCCCTGCTGTCGGTGCCATCCAGGCGCAGGGTCAGGGTGCGAGCGTGGAGGTCAAGGGCGGTGATGACGCCGCGGCTGCCGTTGGCCACCCCCAACTCGGCGATGGCGTTCTTGCTACAGACGACCCGGTCCCCGACGGCCAGCTGGCGGTCCTCGACCTGCAGCCGGTCGCCGCCGAGGCGCCCGCGGGCGGCCAGGAGCTCCTGGCAGGCGCTGTTGAGCCGGTCGACCTCGGCCCGGCGGGCGGCCAGCACCACCACCTCTTGGGCTGGGTCCTGTTCGGCCTGCTGCCAGGCCATCCACCAGTCCTGGAGGAGGGCAAGGGTGGTGGCGGGCTTGGAGTCGGCGGCCACCACCCGATCATGGGCCTGATAGGCGGCCACCGCCTCCTCGACCAGCCCCGAGCGGACCAACTCAAGGGCTTCGCGTTCCCAGGCCTGGTGTTGGCGGCGGTTCTCGACCAGCTCGCTGGCGCCGAGGCGGAGGCGGAGGGCACGGAAGCCGCCGCCGGCGTCGATCGCGGCCAGCTGCCGGTCATCGCCGACCAGGACCACCTTGGCCTGCGCTTGGTCGGCGTGCTCTAGCAGGCGGGCCAGCTTGCGGCTGCCCAGCATGCCGGCCTCATCCACCACCAGCACCGTCCGGCTGTCGAGGGTCTCCTGGCCGCGGTCCAGGTCGGCGAGCAGCCGGTCGCAGGTGGCCACGTCCTCGAACCCCTCGCCTTGGAGGCTGATGGCGGCAATGCCAGTCGGGGCAGCGGCCAGGAGCCGATAGCCGCCCAGCTGCCAGGCATGCCGGGCGACCCCAAGGGCGAAGGTCTTACCGGTCCCCGCTCGCCCCACGACCAGGGCGACGCCTTGGCCGCCCTGGCACAGGTCCCGGACCATCGCCTGCTGGTCCGCTCCGGCGGTCGGATGCGCGGCCAGGGCATCGCGCACCGCCTGATGGGAAGCCACAGCCGCCCGCTCATCCGTCCGGCAGGTCACTCTCTCGACCAGCCGCTGCTCGACCGCGAGTAGTTCCGGGGTCGACCAGCGGCGCTCCTCCAGCGTCCGATCAGCGACCACACTGACCGCCCGCTCGGCCAAGAACCGATCCGCCAACTCCTCCAGCACGGCCCGTCTGGCCCCGGCCAGCCCGGCGCCGAGGGCGACCAAGACGTCCGGACGAGTGAAGGTCGACGCCTGCTCGGTCAGCCCCTCAGGGCCAGCCAGCCGGTCGAAATGTCGATCAGCGGCTTCACTGGACACCGTCCGGTCTTGGACCCGGTTGGGTGTCCGGTCGGTCACCGTCCGGACCAGAGTGTCCGGGTCCACGCCACGTCCAGCCGCCTCTTGCCTCCAGCGGCTATACAGGGTGTCCGGAGTCTCGTGCTGCTTGGGCTTGCGGGTGGCCTGGACAGTCCACTTGACCAGCCGCGCTGTCCGCTCCCGACCATCAGCAACCAGCCGGTCCAGTTCGGCGTCGATCTGGCCGGTGCGCTTGGAGAACCCCCGCACCAGCCCCTCGGGCATCCCTTGGAGCTCGCGGTTGCCGTGGCTGTCCGCTGCTGTCCACTCCACCTCTAGTGTCCGGGACAGCTCGCGCTGGTAGGTGGCCCGGTAGATAGCGTCCGCGGCCAACCGATGCCGATACAGGTCCCGGCCGTCCAGGGCCGTCCAGCGGCCGTCCGGCCCCTGCACCCGGTTGGCCACCACCAGATGAGTGTGCAACAGCGGATCGCCATCTCGGGAGGTCCGGTGGTCGAACCCGACCGCCAGCACCCCCTGGCCGGACACGTGCTGGACACCGCCATGGCCACGGCGGACGCCCAGGTGCTCGTCCAGGTAGCCGACCGCCTCGACCAGTCCAGCGTGATGGGCGGCCAGCACCGCCCGTCCGATTGCTGGGTCACCTAGTCCGTAGAGGATCGAGACGCTCTTCGTCGGCCGCAGGACCACGTCAAACGCCGGCACCGCATTGCGGCCATGGGGCCGACCCAGCAGCTCACCCGTCGTCGGGTCCCGGCCCTCGAACATAGCCTCGAACTCGGCCACGGATGCTTCGCCCTCCAGCCCCAAGCCGCGGGCGCCGGCGCCATACCACCGGCCTGGGGACTCACCGTGGCCAGATAGGTACGCCTCGTGGTCGGTGGCCAACTCGCGGGTGTAGTACTCCTCCCGCCCCACCGAGAGCTTGGCGATGTCGGCCACCACCCCGCTGCTGCCTCCCCGCCTTCGTTGGCGTGAGCCAACGCACCCGTGGTGCATTGCTCTCCTCGGACGATTGCGGGTCGAGCGTAGAGCGAGCGGCTGCCG